>Ga0082335_1000647_pt1 | contig 83968 bp, 78 predicted proteins | sample Subgrocontami58m_FD_72375 | JGI IMG/M metagenome (GOLD analysis project Ga0082335, IMG submission 72375) | Subsurface groundwater microbial communities from S. Glens Falls, New York, USA - GMW37 contaminated, 5.8 m (SPADES assembly) (version 2) ...
CCGTCCCGCCGACGGGCCGCTCCCGCCTCGCTCCCCCCGCCTCGCTCCCGCGCCCTGCACCCCCCCCACCCCTGACCTCCCGGCTCGGAGGGGCGGGTGGGTGGGGGAGCCGTTCTATTTTTGTATCTCAATAACCATGCGTCACATGGGCTAGTTATATGATAAAATACAGATATTCTTTAATGTAAGATTCTTGCCTGCCGGCAGGCAGGGCTTCGCTCCACTCGCAATGACGGCAGCATTTAAAAGAAAAATACAAGTTCCCATCACGGTTATTCCGACCGAGCGTGACAAGCCGCGCGCGGCGATTTTTTCGTTGGCGTACGAGCCGTTTGTGGGAGGAGCGGAATTGGCGGTGAAAGAAATTACGGGCAGATTGAAAAATGATTTTCAGTTTGATTGTTTTACGCACAAGTTTGATAAGCAATGGAACGAGAAAGAACTTCTGGGCGGTGTCGCGGTGCATCGGTTGGGCAACCCCGACGTTGCAGTCGGGGTAAAGGGCGGCGAGAGCGGCGATTACTACGGACACCCGTGGCAAAAGATCGTGTATGTGTTCCGCGCGTGGAGGGCGGCGGAGGCGGCGCATCGGGTGCGACCATTCCGGCTTATTTGGGCCATTATGGCGTCATATGGAGGCATTGCGGCGATGCTCTTCAAGCTGCGCCATCCATGGATTCCTATGCTTCTTACGCTGCAGGAGGGGGATTCGGAGGCGCATATTTTGGGCCGTGTCGGGATTTTTTATCCGTTTTGGCGGATGCTTTTCCGGCGCGCCGACCGCGTGCAGGCCATCAGCAACTACTTGGCGGATTTTGCGCGGCGGCATGGGGCAGGCGCTCCGATTGCGGTTATTCCGAATGGGGTCGCAGACGTCAGAAGTATGAAGTATGAAGTAAGAAGTAAGAAGAAAGGGACGGACGAAAAAGTAATTATCACGACATCGCGGTTGGTACCGAAGAACGGCGTTGATGTGTTAATCCGGGCGATGGCGGAGTTGCAGAAGAACGGCGGAGGTTTCCGGTTGCGCGTTGTGGGGGGAGGGCCGGAGGAAGCAAAGTTACGCACGCTTGCCGGAAAGCTGGGCATCGGGGATCGCATTGAGTTTTTGGGACAAGTCTCGCCCGATGGTATTCCGGACTTGTTGCGCGACGCGGATATTTTCGCGCGGCCGTCGCGTTCGGAGGGGCTGGGAAGCTCGTTTCTGGAGGCGATGGCGCTCGGCATTCCTGTTATCGGCACAAATGTCGGCGGGATTCCGGATTTTTTAAAAGACCCGGGCATTGTGGGATTAAAAGATTGCACGGGGCTTTTTACAAAGCTCAATGACCCCAAAGACCTTGCCGCAAAGATCCGTCTTTTGGCCGGTAACGCATTGTTGCGCGAGGCGATTGTGAAGAACGCGAAGAAACTTGTTGAGCGCAATTATCAATGGGACGGTATCGCCGAACGGATGCGTGAGGTATTTAATGCATGCCTTCGACAGCGCTCAGGCAATAAATCATGATAAAAAACATTTTGATTGTCAGCGGCATCTATCCGCCGGAAATCGGAGGTTCAGCAACATATGCGGAGCTTATGCTCCGGGAATTGCCGAAAAAAGGGTTTGTCACCGAAGTGCTCACGACCGGCGAGGGGAATGTCCAAAACGTGCATTTTGTGCCGGCAAAAGGAAAGCTTGGGCGTTACCTCAAGTTTTTTTGGGCGGTGTTCACGCTCGCAAAACGGTTTGACGCGGTGTACGCCGTTGATTCGTCGTTCGGCGCGGCAACCATCGCGGCGTTCGCGGCGCGGCTGCGCCGTAAAACATTCGTGATGCGCGTGACGGGGGATTACGCGTGGGAGCAGGGTGTGCAGCGGTTCGGTGTCAAGGAGTTGCTGGACGATTTTGCACCGCTTGCGGAACGCCGGCGTTACCGATGGCAAGTATGCTGGCTCGCCCGCGCGGAGCGCTATGCCGCAAAGCGGGCCGCGGCAATTGTCGCGCCGTCGGAGTATTTGAAGCGTATCGTGGAAACATGGGGGGTGCCACCGGAGAAGATCCGCGTTATTCACAATGCGGTTGATGTGCCGTTAATCGCCGAAACAAAAAAAGATATCCGTGAGCGGCTGGGGTGGAAAACCCAGATTGTTGTTTCCGCGGGGCGGCTCGTGCCGTGGAAGGGATTTGGCGTCCTCATTGAGGCATTTTTTGACGTTGCGCGCGTTGTTCCGGGCGCGAAGCTGTTTATCATCGGTGACGGGCCGGACCAGGCCGCACTTCAGGAAAAAATTGAACACATGCACGTGCGTGACGCGGTTGTGCTGATGGGGAAGCTGTCGCGTGACCGCTTGGCGCGTTACCTTAAAGCCGCGGATCTTTTTGTGCTCAACACCGGATATGAAGGCTTTTCTCATCAGCTGGTTGAGGCAATGAGCTTAGGTGCGTCGGTTGTGACTACTGCCGTCGGAGGCAACGTGGAAGTCATTGAAGACAAAACCAACGGCGTTCTTGTGGATTATAATGACCGCGAGATGCTTGCCGAAGCGATGAAGTTTTTATTGCGTACCCCTGCGGCGCGGGAAAAATTAGGGAAGGCGGCGGAGGAGGACGCGAAACAATACACCATAGAAGCGATGACGGGTAAACTCGCGCAACTACTCGCCTCATTATGAAAGTGTTAATGTTTTCCACAGACGCAAAAATTTTTGAAGAAGGCACCGACGCGCGGGCGCGGATGCTTGAGTATGGCGGACTTTTTGAGGAGCTGCACCTTGTCATTCTTTCGGGAAGAACGTTCGACGTTCGACGTTCGAAGTTCGAAAAGATCGGTAATACCTTTTTTTATGCCACAAATTCGCGGTGGAAAATTTCGCGTCTGTTTGATGCTTATAAAATCGCGAAAACAATAATTATTCATTATTCATTATTCACTAATCACCCAGTTATCAGCACTCAAGATCCTTTCGAGACCGGAATTGTCGGTTACATGCTGAAGCGCAAGTTTCGTATTCCGTTACAAGTACAGGTGCACACGGATTTTTTCAGTCCGTATTTTGCCGCAGAGTCTTGGAAAAATAAGTTACGGGTCATTGTCGGCCGCCGCATTGTTCGCGCCGCAGACAGCATCCGCGCGGTGTCGGAACGCATCAAGCGCACACTCGTCGGCGAGGGCGACGTTGCGCCGGAAAAAATTTCCGTACTTCCGATTTTTGTTGATGCCGCGGCGCTCCGTGCCGCGCTACCCGCCTTTGACTTGAGAAAAAAGTATCCGCAGTTCGGCGAAATTATCCTCATGGCCTCGCGGCTCACAAAAGAAAAAAACATCGGCTTGGCGATCGCGGCGATGCAGAAAGTCATAAAAAAATATCCCCATGCGGGGCTGGTGATTGTGGGCGAGGGACCGGAGAAGCCCAAGCTTGAACTATACGCTAAACGCTATACGCTAAACGCTAATATCGTCTTTGAACCGTGGACCAATGATCTCGCTTCCTATTATAAGGGCGCCGATGTGTTTCTTATGACCTCAAATTATGAGGGTTACGGCCGTACAGCAGTGGGAGCCGCCGTGTGCGGGCTACCCGTGGTCATGACCGATGTGGGGCTTGCGGGGGATTTTATTGCGGACGGATTTAACGGCGTTGTCTGTCCCGTGGGGGATGCGCGCGCGGTAACGGAGGCGCTACTCCGTCTACTTGATAAACCATCGCTGCGCCAGGAGTTCGGGATGCATCATGGGGAGGTACTGTCACAGCTTCCATCTCACGCGCAATATCTTGCAAAGTATAAAGAGTTGCTTGAGAAAACTCTTTATGCCAGCGCATAGTTTTATTACCGACGTATGAAAAAGTATTACCGCATTATCACCGTTCTGCTTTCCTTGCTGTTGCTCTACATTCTGGTGCGGCAGATTAACCTCGCCGATATCAAAACGCTGTTGCAACACATCCGCCTTCCGTACCTTTGGGCCGCATTTGGAATGTATGCAGTGGTCAATGCGTTCCGCGCGTACCGATTTTGGGACCTTACCGGGCGACAGATAAAGTTTGTTGATATGTATACGCTTACGTTCGCGCATGCGTTTGTGAACAGCGTTGCTCCCGCGCGCATGGGCGAGTTTGCCTATGTGTATTATGTGAAAAAACTCAATCGGGTGAGTTTGGGGACGAACATCGCATCTCTTTTTATTGCCCGCGTGTTTGACTTGTTGGTTGCCATCGCGTTTATGCTCATCTCCATTTTTTTTGTGGCGCGCGGACTCCATGCGTTTCAACAAGTGGTCTTCCTTTCCGTCGCCGGATTTGTGGTGATGCTCGCGTTCGCGCTGCTGTTCTTTTTCTGGGAAGCAAAAGTGCTGGGAATGGTGGATTTTCTTTTTGAGTTGTTGCGGCTGAAGCGATTTTCGTTCGGCAACCGCGCCTTCGAAAAAATAAACGAGATTATCCGTGTTGTTGCCGCCGCGCGCGAGCCGCGCCTGTTCTTACGCACCATTCTGTCTTCCGCGCTCGTGTGGCTGGCGATTTATGTGATGCTGTGGTTTATCGCGCTTGGGCTGGGGTTGCCGATCGGTTTCTGGCAGTCGGTGTTTGTCGCGAGCTTGCCCACGCTTGCCTCCACACTCCCGTTTTATACCGTTGGCAACTTCGGGTTGTTTGAAGGTTCAAAAACATTGGCGCTGACGCTTTTGGGATTTTTGAAAGAGCTTTCCATCAGTTTCAGTTTTCTTTCGCATATTGCTGAGATTGTCATTTTTGCGGTGTTTGGCATTCCGGCGCATCTCTGGATTACGTTCCAGTGGACAGCAACTGCTGAGGGAAACTTTTCAACCCTCGCATGAAGCTGCTCATCGTTACGCAAACCGTTGACCGCGCCGACCCCATTCTCGGCTTTTTTCATCGTTGGCTTCAAGAGTTTGCGCTGCGGGAAGCGCGAGTGGAAGTGATCGCGAACCGCGCCGGTGATTACGCGCTGCCTACCAATGTCGCCGTACATTCGTTGGGCAAGGAACGTGGCGCAGGGCGCATTGCCCGGTACTATAACTTTTTTCGTTTTGCGTTTCGTGCGATGCGCGATACTGACGCGATTTTCGTACACATGATTCCGCTCTGGGTCGTGTTGCTCTATCCGCTTGCGCTCATTTTCCGCAAGCCGATATATCTTTGGTATACGCATAAGTCGGTGACCCTCTCGTTGCGGCTGGCAACGCTTTGCGCCACAAAGGTATTTACCGCGTCGGAGGAAAGCTTTCGCATTGCGACGCCGAAAAAAGTCGTTACCGGTCACGGGATTGATACCGACTTTTTTGTCCCCGGCGAATTTACGCATGACCCGCAACAGCTGAAACTCTTAGCCGTGGGGCGTTTGTCGCCCGCAAAGGATTTTCGGTTCATTGTTGATGTGCTGGACATTGTGCGGACACTTGTTCCGCAACGCGTAACGCTGACGGTTGTGGGCGCTCCGGTGACCAGTGGCGATGAGGGTTATGTGGCGGATTTACGCACATATATTGCCAGAAAAGAACTTACCGCGTTCATTGACTTTATTGGCGCAAAAACGTACAATGAGTTACCGACGCTTTACCGGTCGCATGACGTGTTTATTCATGCGAGCGAAACCGGCAGCATTGATAAAGTTGTTATAGAAGCAATGGCGTGCGCAATGCCGCTAGTGACCACCAGCGAGGCATTTCGGGGCATGCTGCCTGCAATCTATGCCGCTCCGCGCAAAGACGCTCGATTGGTTGCTGAAATAGTCGCGGCGCTTCGTGAAGGAAAGCGCGACCCATCGCTGCGCGCAATAGTGCTCAAGGAACACAACATCACACAGGTGATCGCGCGAATAGTCGCAATCATGGCAAATGGCAAAATCTAAATTGAACAAGAAAAAAATCGCGCTCATCACGGGCATTACGGGTCAAGACGGCTCGCACCTCGCCGAATTTTTGTTGGACAAAGGTTATGAAGTGCATGGCATCATCCGCCGCGCTTCAACGTTTAATACCGAGCGCATTAATCATTTATATCAGGACCCGCACGTGAACGGCGTCAAACTGTTTTTGCATTACGGTGATTTGTCGGACAGCAGCAATATCAGCCGGATTTTAGAAAAAGTAAAACCCGATGAGATTTACAACCTCGGCGCGCAGAGCCACGTGAAGGTAAGCTTTGATATGCCGGAATACACCGCGAACGTGACCGGTTTGGGAACGCTTCGCATCCTTGACGCGATCCGCGAGGGCGGGTTGAAGACAAAGTTTTATCAGGCCTCATCCAGTGAAATGTTCGGGAAGGCGGTGGAATTGCCGCTCAAGGAAACGACCCCGTTTCATCCGCGGTCGCCTTACGGCGTCGCCAAGGTATTCGCGTATTGGATTACCAAAAATTACCGTGAAAGCTACGGGATGTTCGCGTGCAACGGGATTTTATTCAATCACGAAGGGGAGCGGCGCGGGGAAACGTTTGTCACGCGGAAAATCACCCGTGGTTTGGCGAGGATAAAACTTGGGAAAGAACAGAAACTTTTTCTCGGTAATTTGGATGCTCAGCGCGACTGGGGACACGCGAAAGATTTTGTTGAGGCCATGTGGCTGATGCTCCAGCAGCCAAAGCCCGATGATTACATCGTCGCGACCAACGAGTCGCATTCGGTGCGGGAGTTTGCCGAAATAGCGGCGCGGCATGTGGGGTTTGACCTTGTGTGGAGCGGCAAGGGCTTGAAAGAAAAAGGCATAGACCGGAAGACGGGAAAGGTTATTGTTGAGATTGACCCGCGGTATTTCCGGCCGGCGGAGGTTGATGTGCTCCGCGGCGACGCGTCAAAGGCGCAAAAAGTGTTGGGCTGGAAGCCGAAAGTGAATTTCGCGCAGCTTGTAAAACTCATGGCGGATGCTGATGTGAAGCGGGAGCGGGGGATGTTAAGCTAATCTTATGCCGATGGAGAAAAACGCTAAGATTTATGTCGCCGGGCATCGCGGGCTTGTGGGCTCCGCGATTGTGCGGGAGCTTACTCGGCAGGGTTACGAGAATTTTTTGACGCGAACAAAAGCCGAGCTTGATCTTTTGGATGCGGCTGCAGTAGCGGACTTTTTCAAAAAAGAAAAGCCGGAATTTGTTTTTTTGGCCGCGGCGAAAGTCGGCGGCATCATGGCGAACAAAACATATCCGGCGGATTTTATTTATGAAAATCTCGCGATAGAAACGAACGTCGTGCACGCCGCATACGCGAATGGCGTCAAAAAACTGCTGTTTTTGGGGAGCTCGTGCATTTATCCGCGGATGTGCCCGCAGCCGATTAAGGAGGAGTATTTATTGACCGGTGATCTTGAACCGACCAACCGCGCGTACGCGGTGGCAAAAATTGCGGGCATTGTGCTGTGTCAGTCACTCCATGAGCAGTACGGGGCGAATTTTATTTCCGTGATGCCAACAAACTTGTACGGCGAGAACGACAACTTTGACTTGGAAACAAGTCACGTGCTTCCGGCAATGATTCGGAAATTCCATGACGCGAAGATGAGCGGAAAAGGTGAGCTTACGCTTTGGGGAACGGGGAGTCCGAAACGGGAATTTTTACACGTGGACGACCTTGCGAGCGCCACCGTGTTTTTGATGAATAATTATGACAAACCCGAGATTGTGAACATTGGAACAGGAGAGGATGTGTCCATTAAAGAATTGGCTGAAATGGTGCAGCGCGTTACGGGGTATGAGGGGAAGGTTCTTTGGGACACCACAAAACCCGACGGCACACCGAGAAAACTGTTGGATGTCAGCCGTCTTCATGGGCTTGGCTGGAAGCACCGTATTGATCTTCCGGAGGGTTTGAAGATGACGTACGAGTGGTATCTCGCTAATGTGGCTAAGAATCAAGTATCTAGTATTTAGTATCTAGTATTTGGTATCCGGAGAAGAATGCACGCTTATGGATTTATACGAAGAAACGTTGCGTAGCGTCTACCAAGACCTCGGTCATTTCGCCGATCCATACGCGGTGGATTTTAAGCGGTTTTTATATTCGTTGGAACTTTTGGGGAGCCGCAACGCCATTCGAGGTAAGCGTATTCTTGACCTCGGGTGCGGCGTGGGCATTATGGCGCTTGCGCTCCAAAAACTTGGGGGCAAGGTGACGGGCGTTGATAAGTTTATTTTTCCGAGCGCGAGCGATAATCCCTATCGTATCGCGGATTTTAAGGCGTTGCGGCGCGTTTGGGACGCGTACGGCATTACGGTTATTGAACACGACATCCTCTCACGGCTGCCGTTTGAAGATGGCGCTTTTGACGCAGTGAACTCCGATGCCACGATTGAACACTTGGTACATTCGCCGAAAGATTTATTTGTGGAGGTACAACGGGTATTAACATCCGGAGGCGTTTTTTTGGTAACGACGCCGAATCTCGCGAATCTGTTGCGGCGTGTGCGGTTTGTCTTCGGGCGGAGTCCGTGCTGGGACCTCAAAGATTATTTTGACCGCGGGGAGTACTTTACCGGACACCGGAGGGAGTTTACCATGGGTGAACTCCGGCAGATGCTCCAATGGAGCGGATTCTCTGCTGTGTCCGTCACCACGCAAAACTCGTTTTTCAGCTGGCGGCGGTTGCTGCATCCGCGAAAGGCATTGGGGCATTTGGCGGCGCTTGCGGCGATGCCGTTTTCGAAGATGAGAGAAATGATTTTTGCGTTGGCAAGGAAAGATTAGCTCGGGATTTCACTCTTCCTCAACTAGCTCCGCACTCGGAAAAATTGGCTCGCTCATGTACGTAAATTGACCGCCCTGCTTCGCGGGCACCCGGTCAATTTCCTACTCGCGAGCTCAATATTTTTTCCTCGCGCTATCACTATGTTTCGTCAGAGTGAAAGCCCTCGCTCCTGACCTCATTGCTTGTTGGTGGTGGGTGATGATAATGTAGCGCTTCACCCCGCTTTGCGGGGCTTCACGCTTTTTATTAAATTCGTTTTAAAAAGAGGAAGTCCCAAGACCTTGTGGGTCTTGGGACTTCGTGCGTTCGCGTTGTGGCTACTCCTCCATGGATTCGATGGGACAGGTCGCCTGGAGGAACGCCTGCTGCGCAGCCCGACTCGGAAGCGCATTGTAGTAGTCCAGCCACTGCTTCACCTTCGCGTGGATGGGGACATGGCAGCGGAGGAGGTTGCCCGGCATGTTGTCCAGCCGGAACCATCCGAGGCGGTGCTTCTCCATCAGCTCCGGCGTCGGCTCGTTCTCGAGCTCCGTCACCCAGATCTGCGAACGCTCGTGGCCGCGACGGAACTTCGGGATGTTGTTCGCCGCAACCGCCATCGTCCGCTTCACTCCGCACTCGGTCTCGCGTTGGAGACAACGCCGCACGGCGTCCAAGTGCGTCTCGCCGACGCCCATGATGGCGCCGGGGGAGTGCCACTCCTCACCGGGGAAGAACGGGTCATCGGACTCGCGCCTGGCGAGCAGCGTCTCCTGCGGATCGTCGATGGACGGCCGCAGCACCACGCACTCCATCGGGACCATCAGCGCTGCCCTGTGCAGCGCCCAGAAGACGTCTACCGGGGAGATCTTCGGGAGCTTGCCGGCGCGCGCGAGGAGCGCGCACAAGAGCTTCCCCTCGACATCCGAGAGCTTCTCGTTGCCGAGACCCACGACGTCGCCGAGCACCTTCTCGACGCGTTCGTTGTGAGACATTGGCGGTCCCCACATGCTTCACCTCCATGGAACGGAACCTACGCTTGCGCCCCGTCAAACGGAGCGGAAAACAAGCGTTTGATTACCGATTCGTGCTACGACTAGTATAGTTGAAACGCCGGGGAAAGTCAAGAGGTTGTAAAAGAGTGCGCGCTCGGCGAGTATTAATGTAAGATTGCCGCGTCAGCCGATGGCTATCGGCTTCCTCGCAATGACGGAGTACGGAGTAATGTTTTAACGTATGGACCAACAACAAAAAATTCCCTGTTCGGTTGGGGTGCTGACGCTGAATGCCGCTGATACCCTCGGCCGGTGTCTTGAATCATTTAAGGATTTCGCGGAGATTATTGTATGCGACGGCAACAGCACAGATGACACGGTCGCGGTCGCGAAAAAATACGGCGCGAAGGTTATCAAGCAATACGACTCCGATGAGCCGAACCTGCCCTGCGTGAAGGACAAGGCAAATGTGCGCATGCGCAACATGAGCGCGGCGGCATACGATTGGTATTTTTTTATGGATGCCGATGATGCGCTCCTGCCCGAGACCGCGGAAGAAATCCGCGCCATTGTGGAAAATCCGAATCCGCCATATCTCTTGTACCGCATGCCAAGCAGGATTTTTATTGACGATAAGCTTATAAAATACGCATCGGTTTACCCTGCCTATCAGTTGCGGCTGTTTAATCGGAAGACCGGCGCGTATTTCAAGGGGAAAGTGCACGATCATATCGTGTATGACAAAACGAAGTATCGGGTCGGCACCACGAAAAGTTTTTATGATTTCCGGATTTCGTCGGAGCGTGTCAAACATTATTGGCAATATCAAAAAAAATATACTCGCTGGGAGTTTGAAACTTTATCGTTTGATTCATGGGCATCGTTTTTCCGCTGGGGCATCTATTACCGGTTGCGCGTTATTTTCGGCTTTATGTTTTGGCGCATTCCGCGGCTCTACCTCTTGCACGGTTTCAAGGAAACTACGCCGATTCGTTATGAATTCTTAACCATGTGGCAGCATGTGTATTTTTTGTGGCTCATGGTGATACACGCGCGGCAGTTAGTAAGAAAACCCCAGACGTAACGGCATAGTTATATGTACACAAGGTCATTCTGATTCGTCAGCCGACGAAGAAGAATCTTTGGGAGAGATCCTTCAGCCGATGGCTATCGGCTTCAGGATGACAATAAGAAAAATATGAAATTACTTGTTACCGGCGGAGCGGGATTTATCGGGAGCAATTTCATCCATTACTGGATGAAGCATCACCCCGAGGACAAGATCGTCAATCTTGATAAGTTGACGTACGCCGGACATCTTGAGAATTTGGAGGCGATCGCCAAACATCCGAATTATGCGTTTATGCACGGGGATATTTGTGACCCAGTAATTGTCCGCAAGGCGATGAGCGGCGTGGATACGGTAGTGCATTTTGCGGCAGAGTCACATGTGGACCGCTCCATTGCCGACGCGGCGCCGTTTGTGGTGACGAATGTGTTGGGTACGCAGGTGCTCCTCCAAGCGGCGCTTGAGGCAAAGGTTAAACGTTTTCATCACGTTTCAACCGACGAGGTGTTCGGCAGTTTGGCGCTTGACGATCCTCGGAAGTTTGACGAGCGTTCACCTTATAATCCCTCAAGTCCTTACGCCGCGTCCAAAGCCGCGTCGGATATGCTTGCGCGTGCGTACGCGCATACTTACGGATTGCCGCTCACCATTTCTAACTGCAGCAACAACTACGGGCCGTATCAGACGCCGGAAAAACTCATTCCGCTGATGATCACGCATGCGCTTAAAGGCACGCCGTTGCCGGTGTATGGAAAGGGCTTGAATGTGCGCGACTGGGTGCATGTGGAGGACCATTCCCGCGGCGTTGAGCTGATCATTATTAAAGGGAAGGTGGGTGAGACGTATTGCATCGGAGGGGGAGCGGAACGGGCGAACATTGACGTCGTGAAAACCATTTTGCATCACCTCGGCAAGGACGAATCGCTTATCAGTTTTGTGACTGACCGTTTGGGCCACGACCTCCGTTACGCCATTGATTACACAAAGGCGGCAAAAGAGTTGGGTTACAAACCCATGTATAATTTTGAGGATGGGTTGCAAAAAACCGTAGAATGGTATATAAAGAATGGTGATTGGGTGAAGGCGGTTGCGAAGAAACTACGGTAGCACTTACGAAATTACGAAATAATACGAAAATACGAAAGGACAACGATTATGAAAGGAGTCATTCTTGCAGGAGGAAACGGCAGACGGCTTGCGCCGATTACGAACGTCACCAACAAGCATTTGTTGCCGATTTACGATAAGCCGATGATTTATTATCCGCTCTCTACGCTGGTGGGCGCGGGGTTGACGGAAATTCTTGTGGTGTGCGGACGCGAACACGCGGGTAATTTTGTGAACTTGCTCGGCACGGGCAAGGAGCATGGCGTGCGGTTTTCGTATGCCGTGCAGGAGGCTGCCGGAGGCATTGCGCAGGCGTTGGCGCTCGCGGCGGATTTTGCGCATGGCGATTCGCTGATGGTGATTCTCGGCGACAACTTGTTTGAAGAAAATTTTAAAAAAGCCGCGCAGGCGTTCGCGAAAAAAGGAAAAGGAGCGAAGATTTTTTTGAAATCGGTTCCGGATCCGGAGCGGTTCGGTGTGGCATACCTTGAAAAAGGCAAAGTGGTGCGCATTGAGGAAAAGCCGAAGCACCCGACCTCCAACCTCATCACCACCGGCCTTTATATGTATGACGGGGCTGTGTTTGATCTTGTGAAGAATTTGGCGCCCTCAAAGCGGGGCGAATTGGAGATCACCGACCTCAACAATATGTATGTGCAAAAAGGGTTGATGTCCTACGATATCCTGAAAGGTGACTGGACCGACGCGGGGACGTTTGATTCGCTGCTTCACGCAAGCAAGCTGGCGGCGGCAAAATTCGGCAAGGGTCCTGACGCGAGACTGGTTTAGGTAGTCCTTCGACCGGCTCAGGAACTAATGTTAAAATTTATTGCCTGAGCCTGCCTGTCCGGTAGGCAGGTTTATCGAAGGCTAACCTTGTTTCTCATGAAACGCGCCGCTTTACTCATTTTTATCGTCGCGCTCCTCGTGCGCGTTGTTTTCCTTTTTGCTTTTTCGGGTGAGGATTCACTGCTCTACCACGACAGCCATACCTACATCCAAGCCGCGAAAAATCTTTTGACGTACGGTACGTATTCCATGGGTTACGATGCGCCGCCGAGCCCTGACAGTTTCCGGACGCCGCTTTATCCACTCGTACTCCTTCCGTTTGTGAAGTTTGGGATTTCCTGGTATGTGCTTGCGGCAATTCAGGCGTTGGCAATGTCGTTTGCTGCGATGCTTGTGTTTACCCTTGGCCGGCGGATTTTTTCTCAAAAGATCGCATTCGCCGCGGCGCTGATGTTTGCCATTGAGCCATTCGGCGCGCTTATCGGGGAGCAGGTCATGACCGAGGCATTTTTCAGTTTGCTGTTTATCGTCGCGATGTTTTATTTCGCGTTTTACGTGCAGCGCGCGAAACCCCGCGATCTTCTCGTTAGCGCCACAGCGCTGGCGTTTGCCGCGCTATTGAAACAGTTCGCGTTGTTTTTTGTCGTGATGATTCCGTTTGCGTATGTGCTTGGCGGGTCGCGTTTGCGCGAGTGGAAGGTGCTTCTTGCATCACTCGCGGTTTTTTTCGCCATACTTGCGCCGTGGATTATCCGTAATCGTGTAACGCTTCATACATGGGATTTTTCTTCACAATCGGGATACAACCTTTACGCATATAACGCGGGGGATTTTTCCCCGTGGCTTCAGGCGCATTTCCCGAAACTTGTCGCAGCGCGCGGGGTTGCACTTCAGCCGGACGATCTTTTAGACGTGAATTTCCGCTACGACGTATCCCGCATTCCGCAGATACAAGCAAAGGCGACGCGGTTTATCGCCGCGTATCCATTCCTCTACGTAGTGTTTCACGTGGCGCATATGCCGAGCCTTTTCACAAATTCGGCGTATAATAACTTTTTTTACGCTGTTCCGCGGTTGGGATTTCGGTATGAAGATGAGGCTGCGCTCTACGACGACCTTGGGGCGTTTCGTTTTGTTATCGCGGCCGGGCGCGTTGCGGCACATCCGGTGCTTCTGCTCGCCTTGCTCGCGAACCTCTTTTTTATTGTTATCGCGTTGCTGGCGCTTCTTGCCCCGGTCATTGAATGGCGTTATTTGAGAAGTATCAAAAAAACCACGATATTTTTTGCCGCGGTTATTCTTCTCTACGCGTTGCTTTCCTCGCCCATCAGCGGTGCTCGCCTGCGGATCCCGTTGAATCCGGTGTTGTTTATGCTTGCGCTGTATTCGCTTGCACTGCTGCGGACTCCGTATCCGGCAAAGCAAATGCCAGCAACAGTGACGCAATAAACAGACCTTCGCCAAGGAGTGTGAGACGGGAGATGCCATGAACTCCGGTGTTGAGCGCGAGTCCCGCAAGCATGAGGCCGAGCACGGTGCTACGTAGTGCGCCTCGCGGGGCCGTGCCCATCTTTTTTAGCATCAGCGCTAACGGAATAAGCCAGATGACATCCGCATACGGCCAACGTGGAGCGGGAATGAATAGTTCCGCGAGCATTGTGAATGTAATACCCATGAGGAATATTCTATCTGTCATTCCGTCCGCCGGAGGCGGATAAACTCCAGCGGGAATCCAGTTTCGTGAACGGTACACAAAAAATGCGAGCATCGCGGTTGCGATGATAAGCAGAAGCGCAAGCATCGCGCCGTCGATCCATACGCCCGTTACGGAGCGGATGATGCGCTGGAGCGAGCTGTCCTCTCCGGGCACGCTTAAGAACGCGCGGATGTTCATGCCTTCGGCGATATCAACGCCTGGCGAGGCAAAGTTGGTTGAAGGATTTGCGCGCATCGCGCCCTGGAACGCCGCCGATTGTTCATAGCTTTTCCATAAGTTGAGCGGAAAAAACAATCCGGTGAGGAGAACGCTAAGGAGTGCTCCACCGGCAACGAACGATACAAAAGAGAATTTTTTATAAAGCAGAAACGGGATGAGCGCAAAAATAAACGGCGCCCGTAAGCTGATGAGGTAGCCGAGGACGAGGGCGCTGGCCGTTGTTTTTTCGCGGGCAAAAAGGTCAAGCGTGAGCGCAAAAAGAAACGTGTAGAGCAAATATATTTGTCCGCGTTCCACGTGCAGCCGGAAGAATTGGCTGCCGGCGATAAAAAGCAGCGCAAGAATCCATATCGCAATCTTGCCCTCACGCGTTTCAGCTCTTCGGCTCAAAAGATATATGGTTCCGAGAAATAACGCCCATTGGAAAAAGAACCAAATCCAGCGCTGGGTACTGTATGGAAGCGGGGAGACGAGGTTGTGGAAAAGCAATACGGTCGGAGGCACCGTCACGCGCGCGACGGGGATTGCCGTGTTGTCCGATGGGTCAAGATAGCGGTCGCTTTGCGTCGGCTTGCCCGCCGGAGCTTTAGCGGAGGAGGGTGACCATTTATAAAAATATGGGTCTTGTTTTAATTCCGCGGCCACGCGCGCGGCAGTCACACGGTTCCGCAAATCCACGCCGCCATATCTGCCGGTGTTTTTGATGTCCGCGGCAAACCCCGCGATTGCGGCAAGAATCGCGGCGGTGAGAAGCGTATAGAGCGTATAGCGGCTTTTCATTGCTTTTAGTGTAGCAGAAATGACTTAACCGGCGCACTCCCGCCGTGTTGACACCATTATTCTAAAATGCTATCCTATCCCCAGAACTTGTAGGGGCGCCAAACCAATAAAAGGAGGTGTGCGGTGGAGGGATTTTACCTTCTTCTCCCGCTCACAAAGGGGCCTTGCGCGAAAGGTCGCATCGGGCCGAATGTGCTGCAGGATTGGTGGGGGAGCATGGTGCTCACCCAGCGACTTCAGCGGAAATACGGATGGGGACAGTACGGACCGCCGCCGGTGCTCATCTTGAGCAACCTCCAGGTTGCCGGGGAGAGGCACGAGGCCGACATCTACATTGAGGCGGCGGAGGAGCTCGGCATCACAAACCTCGTTGTGGTGCGCGAGGCGTACGAGACTATGGGCCAGTTGGAGTACGCGCTGGAGCTGGCGCGGCGGGAGCGGCTGAAGCTCGTCGTCATCTCAACGTGGCTGCACTTCCCGCGGGTGTGGTGGCTCTGCCGCGGCAGGAATGTGAAGCACCACATTGCCGGAGGAATCCCGAGGCCGTCGCTTGCCGTGGCGGACATCATCCTCACCTTCGCATTCCCGATTTTGGATATCCTCGGACTGCGCGGGTGGTTCAGGCAGCGCCTCGAGCGTCGGCGCGTGAAAGGAAACCTGTAAGCGAACGTACGGCCGCGGAGAGATATTCTCCGCGGCCGATTCCTTTTATATCGTTGTATTTTTTGCGATGGCATGTTATGTTTTCAGTAATGAGTACAAAAACTGTCAAAAAAGTTGAGGTACAGACGCGCATGTTCATCGTTCAAGCGATTAAGGATATTGTGAGCGATCCGGATATTGGCTTGAAATTAACCCCGAAAGCGACGACGCGTCTTCGGCAAGCGGCGCGTGCCGGCGAGCGCAAGACCACCGCGCTTGCTGACATAAGGAAGAAATACCTTTAGTATGATGGCACAATGGCGCGTTGAGCTTTCTGAAAAAGCCGAAAGTGATATTAAAGCCATTGATCGTCCGGTGAGAAAAAGAATCATGGAAGCCCTGGAGTGGCTATCGGATAATTTTGATAGCGTTGTTCCTATTCCTTTAGAGGGCTATTGGAAAAGATTTTTTAAGTTGCGTGTCGGCGACTGGAGAGCGATTTACGATATTGATGTGGCGGATCGGGTGCTCACTGTTCATCTTATTGATCGGCGTGATAAGATTTATAAGAGAAAAATATGACCCGCCTTACGAACGGTAAGAAAGTTGTGGTGTGCATGATTGCGTACCGCGCGGAAAAAACCGTTGAAAAAACGTACCGCGCAATTCCCTTGGAATGGGTGGATGAGGTAATTTTGTGCGACGACGGAGGCGGTGACCGCACCGCGGAGATTTCCCGATCGCTGGGTATCAAGACCATCGTACATGAGGTGAATCGCGGGTACGGCGCAAATCAAAAGACGTGCTACAACGAGGCGTTGAAGGATGGCGCGGATATTGTCGTTATGCTTCACGCGGACTTTCAGTACGATCCGTCGCTGATTCCGGAGATGGTCCGGCCGATTGCGGAGGGCAAGGCGGACGCGACATTCGGCTCGCGCATGGCGGTGAAACGCAACGCCTTGAAAGGCGGGATGCCGATTTGGAAATTTATTCCGAATATCATACTTTCGTTTGTTGAGAATCTAGTGTTTCGTCTTGGCCTCTCCGAATATCACACCGGATATCGCGCATACAGCCGGAAAGTTTTGGAGACTATTCCCTTCAACGTAAACTCCGACGGTTTTATGTTTGACGCGGAAATTTTTCCGCAGCTCCGGATCGGCAAGTTCCGCGTCGCGGAGGTCGCTATCCCTACGCGGTATTTTAAGGAAGCGTCGTCGGTGAATTTCAAAAGTAGCGTGAAGTACGGATTGAACTCGCTTCGCGTTGTTGGGAAGTATATGTTGTACAAGCTGGGCATAAAAAAGTTTCCGATATTTGAAATGTCCCGACCTTAAAATTTTAATAATAGGAGGTCGGGATCCCGACTTTGGTCGGGAATACAACAACTACTATGGTAAAAAACTACGTCATTACCGGCGGGCTCGGACTGATTGGTTCATTGCTCGCGAATAGCGCGGAGGGCAACGTGACCGTGATTGATCGCGCCGGCGCCCCTAACAACCGGCTGACGCGCAAGGATGCGCGGGTTGTTTTGAAAGATTTGAACGCGCTTGAAGCCACGGACATCGCCGGGGCGGACGTGATTTATCACTGCGCGAGTACGGTGCACAACTATCACGTGCTGGATAATCCGTACATTGACGTGGACACCAACCTCAAAGGCACCATTCGTCTTTTGGAGCTGATAAAGGATATGCCTAAAAAACCGCTCGTCATTTATCCCTCAACATTTTTTGTGTACGGCAACACATGCGATCAAAGCGGCGGCAAGCCGGTGAACGAAGAAAGCGCAACCGATCCGCGCGCGCTCTACCCCGCAACGAAACTCTGCGCCGAAAGCATCATCAAGCTCTACGCGCGGTTGTATGACATTCCGTATCTCATCGTTCGTCTCACAAATGTGTATGCCGAAGGGGAGGATTTTACGCAAAAGAAAAAGGGCGCGTTGAGTTTTCTTATTATGAGCGCGGTGAAGGGGGAGGAAGTGACGATGTATGGCGACGGAAGTTTTTACCGTGACTATATTTACGTGAATGATGTTATTGACGCCTTGCGGTTTTTGGAAATGAAGGCGAAGAATGATACGTTTTTGATCGGATACGGCACGCCGGTGAAGTTCAGGGACATGATTGACTATATATTGGAGCAGACCGGCCGCCGGGCAAAACTTGTCGCAATGGAACCGCCGGCATTCCACCGCGCAGTCGGCGTGGGGAACTTTATTGCCGATACCTCTAAAATCAACGCGTTGGGGTGGAAGGCGAAGGTGGACTATAAGGCGGGGTTGTCGCGGGTAATAGAAGTGTATAAGAAGTTGGTCGGATAAGCCGCCGCGCTCATTTTCTCTAGCGATTTCCGCTCGCGGAAATTCTACTCGTAAAAAATCGCGGAAGTGACGGAACGAGGCGAACTTAACCTTCCCCCGCTTCGCGGGGTTCGGGATTCACACAGCGCCATTGTTCCGACTTCGCGATTTCTTTACTCGTGAATTTCACGTATTGCTCCAATATGCTATCGAAAATGAGCGCGGCGGCTTATCTTTATGGATGGTGAAAGCGCGTAACGGGTGCAGCGTCCAATTTTGCACAGAAAAGAGTATAATTAAACTATGAAGAAATATTTAGTCGCCCTAGTTCTGATGTTTCCCTTGGTCGCGTCTGCACAAACAGCCGGCTCAACCGCCGATTTACAGGCCGTAATTAAACAACTTCAGACACAGATACAATTGTTGCAAGCGCAGGTAGCGGATCTCCAAGCCCAGGTACAATCCGTAAAAACAGAGCTTAAGTTCAGTAGGGTCTTGGCAAAAGGAGTCGCCGGAGATGACGTAAAACAACTACAGGAGTTTTTGAAGACATTCCCCGACGTTTATCCTGAAGGTTTGGTTACGGGTTACTTCGGCCCATTGACTGAGGCGGCTATTAAGAAATTTCAGGAACATAACGGTATTGAATCTGTTGGTATCGTAGGACCAAAAACCCAGGCGAAACTTACTGAGTTGGCGACAGCTGGTGCTGGGCAATCGGGTGTAATTCCTTCGGGTCTTGCCTCTGGCGTTACTCCGCCGTCGGTGATAGTTCCTGCTACACCAGCAACTCCTGCAATACCCGCCATACCCGCAACTTCTTCAACACCTGCGATGCCTGCCATATCCGCGACACCGGCTACGCCTGCTTCGCCGGGTGGTAGTTCTCCGCCGACTCCACCACCTTCTCCTACTCCACCGCCCGCAACTTCTACGGACACGACAGCTCCATCGGCACCCATCAATCTTTCTGCTACTGCCATTTCGTCAAGTCAGATAAACATTTCCTGGATGAGCTCCACTGACAACATTGGAGTAGTTGGATATAAAGTTTATCGAGGCAGCGTGCAAATCGGGACAATCGCTGCGTCAGTCGCATCTACAACATTTCCCTATTTTTATTCAGACACAGGTCTTCAAGCTTCCACTGCTTATGCCTATACCGTTGCCGCTTATGATGCAGCGGGAAATGACGGTGTTCAATCAACGGGTGCAAGCGCGACAACTAAGCCACCAGAAGGCCCCATAACCGTGACCTCCCCAAATGGAGGATCCGTCTGGGACGTCTATCATTATAATCAGGGCATCTATTGGAAGTTAAATGGAGTTAGTAGGGTTGGGTTCAAACTTCTTAAGGGTTCGCAGGTTGTTTATAGCAATAGCTCTCCGATTACGTCTAACAGTACAAATTTATCTATTTCTCCAACATTCGATGGGGTAGCCTCTACATACTATACTTCAGTTGGTTCTGGAAGTGATTATAAAATAAGAGTTTTTGATTGGGATCATCCAGAGATATATGACGATAGTGATAATTATTTTACTATTCCATTACCAGATATTCTTCCTCCGGTTGTTTCTTTGGTCTCAGCTTCTTCGATTACATCCAACTCGGCTATAATTACATGGACAACCGACGAACCGGCTACTGGATTTGTAAACTATGGGAGTACTTCTAACAATTGGGTTGTCACACCGACAATCACTTCTTACTCTACTTCACATTCCTTCACTCTCTCCAATCTAGCGAGTAATACACTATATACATATCGTGTTTATTCGGTTGATCTCGTTTCCAATGGACCGCAAGGGTATCCTCCAGAGCATACTTTCACAACCTTAAGCGGTCCTGTGTCTTGTTCGGGTATAGACTTAACTCTTAATGATGGTAAAACAACATATATCAAAGGCGTAGATAATTTAGTGAACTTTACTTGGACATGCACCCCTGGTGGATCAGCCAATGTGAGTATTGTGTTACAGAAACCGGGATCACTTGGTCAGGAACCTCGCATGACTATAAGCAGTTCAGCGCAAACTTCATCTATCGATATCTCTGGCAGTAGTTATCCGGCTGGGACATATGATTTGATTGCCTGTTTTAATGTCTGCGGAAGTATTGTTGCCGAAAGGATATTTAATATACAGTAGATTTTGGCAACTCGATTGTAGCAAGAAGTAAAGCTTCATTGCTTATTTGCGCCCTCCGTTTGTTGTCTTCTAATCTGGCTCTGCTTAGGTCTCGAAAATAAGACGGCGAATCATCTTTATGGAAAGTAGCGACCCGTGACGCGGTGCCGCATGTATTTTCAGCAGCATATTGGAGCGATGCGTGAAATTCACGAGTAAAGAAATCGCGAAGTCGGAACAATGGCGCTGTGTGAATCCCGAACCGAGCACATAAGGCGTTATGTGCTCGGGAAGGTTGAGTTCGCCTTGTTCCGGTAACTTCGCGATTTTTTACGAGTAGAATTTCCGCGAGCGGAAATCGTTGCCGAAAATACATACGGCACCGCGTAACTCTTCAGCCTTGTCTTTTGTTATATTGTTATTCTATAATTCAACAATATGAAACCTTCCAAAAAACCCGCGGTGAAGCAGTATTACGGTATTTTTAACGCGAAAAAAACATTTACGCCCGGTAAGGATAAGATTTATTACGCGCAGGCGTCGTATGGCAAGGATGAGATCAATGCCGTTGTGAAGTGTCTGCAGGAAGGTTGGTTGGGCATGGGAAAATATGTCGCGGAATTTGAACAAAAAGTTTCGGGCATTTTTGGGCATACGCACGGATTGGTGGTCAATTCCGGTTCTTCGGCGGATTATCTTGCGTTTAAAGTGCTGGGCTTGCCTGAAGGAAGCGAAGTGATTACGCCGGCGTGCACTTTTCCGACTACCTACAGTGCCATTCTTTTAAGCGGGCTGGTGCCGGTGGTAGGGGACTCGGAGCTTGGCAGCTACAACCTTGACCTTAAGAATTTGGAAAAAATGCTTTCGCCAAAGACGCGCGCGGTGATGATTCCGCACACGCTCGGCAATTTGAATGATATGGAAGTGCTGAGCGCGTTTTGTAAAAAACATAACCTGTATCTTGTTGAGGACAGCTGTGACACCATCGGCGGGACATTCAATGGAAAACCGATGGGCGCATATAGCGACATGACTACCTCCAGTTTTTACGCCTCGCACATCACGACCGCGGGCGGAGGAGGCGGAATCCTTTGTATGTCAAAGCCGGAATTTTGGCGGACTGCGTATGCCTTTCGCGAGTGGGGAAGAGCGGCGTTGGATAACAATGAGGAAATCAGTCAGCGTTTCACGACGGAATTGACCGGCATATCCTATGACCGCAAGTTTACCTACACCCACATGGGCCACAACTTAAAGCCCGTGGAGATGATGTTCGCGTTCGGCTTAGTGCAGCTCAAAAAATTGAATAAGTTCCTCGCGATGCGCCGCAAGGTATTTGACGGTCTTTGTGACTTCTTCAAAGGGTACGAGAACTACTTTATTTTGCCGAAAGAACATCCGAAGGCGAAGGTGGCGTGGCTTGCGTTTCCTTTGACGCTTAAAGATAATGTGCCTTTCACGCGTCTGGAGCTCGTGAGTTATCTTGAGGCGGCAAATATCCAGACGCGCCTTTTGTTCGCGGGCAATATCCTGCGCCAGCCGGGATATAAAGATACGCCGCGCCGGGTGGTGGGAACACTTGCGAACGCGGATAAGATTATGCGCGATTCGTTTGTCATCGGCGCGCACCAGTGCATTACGCCAAAGATGCTCCGCTACGTGAAGGAGACATTCAAGAAGTTTTTGGACAGCAAAAAACCGGGAAAGGTGCGGTAGTGATATAGTTATTGTATGCCCCGTATGTCTCGCACCACAATCGCGCTTCTTTTTATCCTCGCGGTTGCGTTTTTGGTGCGCATCGCGGGCATTTCCTATGGTTTGCCGATGTGGCTTGTTTCCGACGAGCCGCCGTTTATTTTTGGGGCGCTCAAGATGATGGAACTTCGGACACTCGTGCCCGCGCTCCACACCGCGGAGTTCGGGCGCATTCTCTATTTTCCGCCATATCTTTCCTATCTCTATCTTCTACTTTTTGTCCCCGTATTAGGGATTAAGTTTATTTTATTTTCCGGCACGCTTCGGCAGTTTATTTCCATAACAACGCTTGACCCATCGGCGCTTTTTCTTGCCGCGCGAATGTTCAGCGTCATACTCGGCACCGCGACGGTGTGGCTGGTCTACAAAATAGGGAAAAATATTTTCAACGAGGAGCCGCCCGCGCTATATGCCGCCGCATTTCTTGCGCTAAGTTTTCTCCATACAAATTTTTCGCACTGGGCGCGGCATTGGGTTCCGGCGACGTTTTTCTTTACGCTTGTCATGTATGTGCTCTCGCGCGCTGATATTGCGCTGCGGCGGCGCTATCTTCTCGCCACGCTTTTTGCCGGCATCGGTGCGGGCATCAACTACCAAGCCGGACTTTCGGCCTTGTTTATCGCGCTGTGGTTTTTGTTGTATGACCGGCTGTCTTTGAGGGAGCGGTGGGTTTACGGGAGCGCGCTGCTTTTTATGGTACTTGTGGTGCTGGCTTACGCGCTCTATCCCGGGGGACTTGTGGTGCATCCGGAGAATGTCGTTGGTGGAGCAAAGAGTATTTTCGGATTTTTCCGCGGTTATGGATTTTACGCGCAAAAACTCGTTGAAACGGAGCCGGCGTTTTTCGTGTTTATTATTGCGGGGTTTCTTTATGCCTTCCTTCGCAATCGCAGATTTTTCCGGGTTGCGTCGCTTTTTACACTCGCCTACATTGCCGCGTTCTATGTGTTCTTTTTCCACATGGACCGGTACATTCTGATGCTTTATCCGCTGTTTGCTCTTGTCGCGGGAATGGCCATGTATGCAGCAGTCACATGGATTGGGGCGCGTTCAAGGTTCTTGGCATATGGTCTCGGCGTTGTTGTATTCGGAACAATGGCCGCGGGAGTAGTGCAGCTTGACGCGTTACTCCTCAAGAACGATACGCGCGTGCAAGCGGCAAAATGGGTTGCGGTGAATGTCCCGCAGGACAAGAAGGTGGTCGCGTTTGCGCGCCTCATGCGGATTCCGACGACTGCCGATGCGATTCAGGAACAGCGGCGCCTTGATCCGGCGTCGCTCCGGAGCGCTGACGCGGCGCTCGAAACGTTACCCCTGTCTCTTTTGCCGTCGCCGAGCTATCACGCGCTGAATCTTTTTTCCGTGAATCCCGACGTACTCGACGCGCGATTCTTGGACTATGTGCGCGCGAACGGCTATGCGTATCTTGTGTACAGTCCGGAGTTTGTTTCCGGGTTTGGAGTTGCAGCTCCGCTTGAAGCGCTTGGCGGCACCTCGGCAACATTTCCCGGATTTGCGGATAATATCGATGACATCACGAACGGTTTCGGCGGGGGACTGCGGAAGATGTTTGCGCTTCGGTCAAACGGGCCCACCATTCTTATTAAAATACTAGATACTAGATACTAGATACTCTGCCCCCATGTGCGCAATTAACGGATTTAACTTCAAGGACGAGATGCTTGTCGTCAAGATGAACGCCGCTACGGCTCATCGCGGTCCTGATGGGACCGATGTTTTTGTCGCCGACGGAATTTCGCTCGGCCACGACCGTTTGAGCATTATTGATTTGAGTTCCGCCGCAAACCAGCCGATGAAGAGCGCGGACGGGCGATTAGTCATTGTTTTTAACGGCGAGATTTACAATTACCGCGAACTGAAAGAAGAGCTGAAAGGAGGATACCCCTTCCGCACAACGAGTGACACCGAGGTAATTCTGGCGGCATACGCGAAGTGGGGGCGGGACTGCGTGAAGAAATTTAACGGCATTTTCGCGTTTGCCATTTGGGACGCCGCGAAACAGGAACTGTTTCTCGCGCGTGACCATGCGGGCGTAAAGCCCTTATATTACTTTTTTGACCCTTCGACAGGCTCAGGGCAGGCGCGTTTTATTTTTTCCTCGGAGATTAAAGCGATACTCGCGCATGATATCCCGCGCGCGGTTTCTAAAGAGGCGATGAATTTTTATTTTCATCTTTACTATGTGCCGGAGCCGCTTACGATGTTTCGGAATATCTTCAAACTTCCCGCGGCGAGCCGCGCCGTATTTGCGAACGGCAAGCTGACAATTGAAAAATATTGGGAGGTGACGGACTTTGCTGATGTTGTTTCACGGGACGAGGCACAGCGTGAAATCCGTCGGTTGTTTGACGACTCCGTGAAGCGCCAGCTTATTTCCGATAGGCCTGTCGGTGTGTTTCTCTCGGGCGGAATGGATTCTACCGCGGTGCTGGGTTCGGTTGTTGCCGCCTCGGGCAAGGCGCAGACATTTTCCGTCGGGTTTGACGTTGATGTGCAGCGGGATAAGTTTAACGCCGATGCAATGCTTGCGCGGAAAACCGCGGCGTATTACGGAGCGGAGCATCATGAGCTCGTGATCGGGGCGCGGGATATCGGCGACAATTTGGAACGTATCGCATGGCACCTGGATGAGCCGAATTTCAACCCGACCGCGGGCGCGATGTATCTGTTGTCAAAAATGGCGAAGGAGCACGTGGCGGTGGTTTTGGGTGGCGACGGGGGAGACGAGCTGTTTGGCGGTTATCCCCGCTATTGGTACAGCCGCGCGATCGGCGCGTTTCAACAATTGCCATTTCACTCCGCGCTTGCGGGTCTTTTCGGGAAAAACAACGCGCAAAAGCTTCGGCTTTCGCCGGATGCGTCGCGCGTGGCCGCGTTTCTTGCGGAAAAAGAGGAAAACGTGACGGACATACTTTCGCGGGATGTCAGCGACTCCGAGGCAATCACGCGGCATTTTGCCGAACGGTATTTTACGTCGGCGCAACCGCGCGATTTTGAGAAGCGTTTCATGAACATTGACCGGCAGAGCTGGTTGGTGGACGAGTCGCTGATGCGGTCGGATAAAATGACAATGAGCCAAGGGCTCGAGTGCCGGGTACCCATGCTGGACTACCGGCTCGCGGAGCTTGCCGCGAAAATTCCCACGCAATGGAAGTTTTCGCTTTTGGGGAATACGGGCGAGCGTTTCCAGGGCAAGCGCATCTGGCGCGACGCGATCGCCGACTATCTGCCATCGCATGTGGCAAATGAACCGAAGCGCGGCTGGTTTACGCCCATGGCAAAATGGATGCGGGGCGAGCTGAAAGATAAAGTCCGGGATATACTTGCGAACATCCCATCGGAGTTCTTCAACCGCGAAGAAGCCCGGCGGATGTTTGAGGCGCATGTTACCGGTGAGCGGTATAATCTTAATATGATTTGGGCGCTGGTGATGTGGGAGTTGTGGTATGAGCAGTTTATTCGCCACAGATGAACGATTCTCCCTTTTTTAAAGGGAGTACCCGCAGGGGGAGGGATTTATTCCCATTTTCCTAAAGTGAGGGGACTGCTTGCAGTGAGCGGTTTAATCTTATGAAACTACATTACCAAAATCGTCTTAATTCATTTGCGCGAAAATTGCGGCGCAGTGGAAATCTTTCGGAGGTTCTCTTTTGGAATGAGCTCAAAAGTGACAAGTTGGGCTATCGCTTTCTTCGTCAAAGGCCAATAGGAAAATACATTGTAGATTTTTACTGTCACGCATTAAATTTGGCGATTGAAATTGATGGCGCGGCAAGCCATGATAATAAAATAGAGGCGGACGAGGCGAGACGGATGGCGCTTGAGTCTCTAGGGGTCATGGTTGTGCGCTTTAGAGACGCGGATGTACGATATAATCTCCAGGGTGTGGTGAGGGTCGTACAATCAGAAATTCTTCGGATCGCAAAAATCCCCCGAGCCACCGGCACCTCTTCGGATTCACTATTTAACATTATCCGGCCTTCGGATTCCCCCTTTAAGAAAAGGGAAAAATCCCCCGCCTTTCAGGCACCCCCTTTAAGAAAGGGGGAATAAAAATATGAAACTCGCTTATCTCGCAAATATCCGCCTGCCGACCGAGAAGGCGCACGGAGCGCAAATCATGAATATGTGCGCCGCTTTTGCTTCGCAAAAACGCGGAATGACGCAGACGAACGCGCGGACATACGCGGACGAAACGAATGACGTGACGCTTGTGGTTCCGTGGCGCCTGAATATGCTCAAAGACGACCCTTTTGTTTTCTACGGTGTCCCGCGCAACTTTTCAATCCGTAAGATTTTTGTTGCGGATTTTTTAGCGTTGCCTTTTTTGAAACAACTCGGATTTGTATTAGAGAGCATGAGTTTTATAAAGGCCTTGTGGTGGCATCTGCTTTTCAATACATATGACGCGTATTATACGCGTGACCTTGCCGTCGCGGCGGGGCTTTGGACGCGCACCCCGTTATTTTATGAGATTCATTCGTTGCCGGAACGGGGCAACTGGTTGCATCGGCGCGCGTGGCGGCGCGCGAAAGGAATTGTGGTTATCAGCGACGGATTGCGAAAGGCGCTTATCGCCTTTGGCGTTCCGGAACAGAAGATTTTACTCGCGCGCGACGCGGTTGATATGAAAAAGTTTTATATTACCGCGACTCGCGATGAATGTCGCGCGAAGCTGAATCTTCCTGCTGATAAAAAAATCGTCGTGTATACCGGCCATTTGTATGATTGGAAAGGAGCCGATGTTTTAGCCGGCGCGACGGCAGAGCTTCCGCCCGATACGCGCGTGTACATTGTCGGCGGAACCGTCGCCGACACGGAAGCGTTCCGGCGGCGGTTTGTTTCGGCAAACCTGCATGTGCTGGGATGGCGGAATTCCTCCGAGATTCCGTTGTGGCTCAAGGCGGCGGACGTACTTGTGCTTCCCACCAGCGGCAAAACGGCGATCGGCGCGCGTTATACTTCTCCGATGAAGCTATTTGAATACATGGCATCGGCCACGCCGATTGTCGCCTCCGACCTTCCGTCTATCCGTGAAGTGCTTCAGGAGTCGCAGGCAATTTTTGTCCGTCCCGACGATCCGTTGGCGCTTGCCGGGGGGATTGCCGCCGTACTGCACAACGAACATGGAGCGCGCCTCGTCGCGCTTGCCGCGCAGGAACATGTCCGGGAATATAGCTGGGAAAACCGCGCGCGAAACATTATTAATTTTATAGGAAACTTTTAGCATGTCATTCCCGCCCGCCAAAGGCGGGTAAACTCCAGCGGGAATCCAGAGTTTTGACGGCTGGATTCCGGATCGAGCCTGCCTGTCCGGTAGGCAGGCCTGCCTACCGGACAGGCAGGTCCGGAATGACAAAGTGCCTTACTATGACCAACCGCAAGCACGTCTACATCGCAACGTTTCTTTTCGGATTTACCGCCGCGACATTTTTATATTTTTCCGTTTGGAACCGTGAATTCTGGTTTGATGAGGGGATTTTTGTCCAGCTTGTCCGGAATATTGCGGAGCAGGGCGTTTGGGGTATTCAGACCGCGCCCGGCGCCTTCCATGACGCGGCGCTCATTACGATGGGTTACCCGACGATTTACCCCGCGGTCGCGGCGGTGCGGATGTTCGGATTTTCCGTCACGACGCTTCATGTGGTCGCGGTGCTCTTCGCGCTGGGGCTTGTCGCGAGCTTTTTCTTTCTGTCCCGAAAACTCTATGGGAATCGGATCGCGTGCGTGGGAACGGCATTGCTCGTGACATTCACGCCGCTCTATGGCAACGGAAAGAGCTTTGCCGGGGAGACGCCCGCGCTTTTCTTTTTGGTTGCCGGCCTGTTATTGCTCGCGTATGCCGAACAATCCGCAAAAGCATCGTCTTTGCTTTTTGCCTCCTCCGGCGTTGTGTTGGGGTTTGCGGCGAGCGCGAAGCCGACATTTCTTGTTGTGCTCCCCGCGCTATTCGTAGCGCTGCTTTGGAATGCGCGGCGCACGATGTTTACGCCTGCGGGACGGCGCGCGACGTTCTGGCTTGCGTTAGGATGTATCGCCGCGCTTTTGTGGTGGGCGTGGACGCAATTCGGTGGGGCGGCCTCCGTAACGCGAATCTTTTGGCACTACGCGAACCCGTATTATGTCGCGGATTTCGCTCCTCTCGTTGCCGCGAATATCAAGCGGTTTTTCACCGAATCAACACCCGCGCATCTTCTTGTGTTGCTACTTGTCGCCTCTGCGTTTCTCGCCAAAAAAATATGGCAACGGAAGGGGACAGCGATGGCGGAAATCACGGCGTTCGTTTTCGCGCTGCTGACGCTTGCTTTCTATGTGCGGACCGAAGGATGGTATCGTTACTTTTTTCCCGCGCACGTTATACTTTTTCTTTTCCTCGCGCCAGGCGTTGAAGACATGCTCCGGTCTTTTTTCACGCGCGACGCGGTACGCGTAAAAGCTTTCACCGTGTGCATGACCGCGCTTCTTACAGCGCAGCTTGTGCCGCTCCGGAGTGAGGCGATGCGCGTCCGCGATGTACTGCCGGTAACGGTTGGGGCGTACCTCGAGGCGCTGCGCGGAGACAGCAAAGTATTTTTCTATAACTTGCCCCAGATTTCCGCGCGGTATCCGTCAGGCGCGTTTTATCAGTACATCCGTATGAGCGATCGGTTTATTGTGGGGCAAGAAAACGAGAAGCTTCTTGCGAAAGGCGTATTCTCAACCATTTTTGTGCCGAGAAATTCAGGCCCGGAAATTACGCGAATTCCTTTGTGTTATGTCTTTCGGGGCGACGTCGGAAAAATTTTCATGTATCGGCGCGACAGCGCCCGTGCATGTTCCGAGGAAAGTTAAATGTCGCGCGTGAGTAGCTCGCGGTCAATCGTGGGGAGGATGGTTTTGTAGTAGGCGGTGAGTTTGGCAATGGCGATATCAAGCGGCGTGTACGAAAAGTTCCTCAGCGTTTTTTTGAGGCGCGTGGTTGAACAGGTATATTCCTTCGCGCGTCCTGTGGTCGCGACGAGTACGGGTACTTTCTTGCCGACCTCATGAATGACTTTTTTCGCGATGGTTCGGAGGTCAATGCCCACCCCATGCCCGGTATTGAAGAACGTTTCTTTCGGTTTGCGGCGGACAAATGCGTCCAGTATGCGCACGAGGTCGTCAACAAAGATATAGTCAAAAACGACATTTTGGCGGATCGTGATCGGCATGCCGAGGAGTGCTTTGCAGATGGCGTTGGAAATAAAGCGGATTTGGATATCTTCGTATTTTCCGAATACCCCGAAGAGCCGCACGTGCGTGATGTAGTCCACTTTTGACGCGTACTCCGCGCACACATATTTATAGAGGCCGTATTCGTCGTCGGGAACGTGGGTGCCGAAATCGTTTTCGTTTACGTTCACGATGGGGTATTGCTTGCCATATTCCGCGCCGGATCCGAGTGTAATCATCTGCTTAAAAAATCGTTTCGCGCGGACGATGTTAAAAAACATTTTGAGGTTCGTGTGCGTAATGCCGAAGACGTGTTGCTGTTTGCGCGTCCCGCCGATGTTCGCGGCATGGATTACTGCATCCACCGGATGCTTCTTGAGGAACGCGAACACTGCTTCGGAATTTGTGAGGTCAAGTTCTTCGCGTGTAGGCGCGATGATCTCATGCACCTTGCCGAGCTGTTCAATGATGTTTTGTCCGACGAATCCGGCGCCGCCGGTAAGAAAAATTTTCATAGTTTATGTAAGATTGCCTCCCCCGACCTTGCGTCGGGGTCGCAATGACGGTCGCTCCGACTCCGCGATCATATTATTTTTTAATTCTTCGGGTGGCAGCGGCGGGGACATATCTTCATACTTGTTGGGGGTGATGGATCCGTCTGTTTGTTTTTTGCCGCCAACGCGCGGGATGATGGCCTGCCACTCGGGAGTTAAGACGTCGCAGATGATGGGGCCGTCATAGTTCAGGGCTTCCCGGATTTTTGCGTCCACTTCGTCTACCGAATGGATGCGTACGGCTTTTATTCCGTAGGCCTCGGCGATTTTTAAGGAGTCGGGAATAGTGACGCCCGAGGAGGGACCCTCGCCGATCATGCGCCCTTCAAAGAAGTTTTTTTGCGTGTGTCGCATGAGCAGGTAGCCATTGTTATTGAAGATGAAGATTTTGAGCGGCAGATTGTTGCCCTTGACGGTCGCCAATTCCTGCACGTTCATCTGTAAGCTTCCGTCGCCGACAATGACGATGGTCGGTTTGCGGCCGTTTGCGATGCACATGCCGATGCCCGCTACCCAATAGCCCATGGTGGAAATGCCGCCGGTTGTCATGTAGCGCTGGCCGGGCTTCACGTTCCATGTTTGCGCGCCGACATGGAAGCAGGAGCTCGTGTCGGTTAAGATGTACGCGCCCTCCGGCGCGAAGTGCGACAGCCGGTCCACAAAATAATACGAATTCACCGGATGCTCGTTTTTATATTCCGGCAACACTACCGGATATTTTTTGCGCCAATTTTTCGCAATCGCGAGCCAATTGCCACGCTCAATGCCGCCCTTTTTTCCGGCGTATGCCGCGAGGGCTTCAAGAAACATTCTCGCGTCCGCTTTGACCGGCATGGTCACCCGAAGGTCGGGCTTCCGCAATTCTTTTTCATCAATGTCCACAAGGATGATTTCGGCGTTGCGTCCGAAATCTTTGACGTTGTAGCCGGTCAAGGACACCGTGAGACGCGACCCGACCGCAATAATAAGGTCGGCGTTCTGGACCGCGAGGTTTGCCGCGCGTTCGCCGTAGGTGCCGGGGCGGCCGATGTAGAGCGGATGATCGCTCGGAATGATGTCCAGCCCAAGGCGCGAGGTGAGCAGTGGGATTTTGATTTTTTTGATGACCGCTTCAAACGCGGGAACGCCGCCCGAGAGCCGCACGCCTTGCCCGAAAATAAACAGCGGCCGCTTGGCTTTGGCGATGCGTCGGTAGACCTCCGCGATTTTTTTTGCGAGCGCGGGCGGCACTTTCAGATTTCCTGTTGCGGCGGGGGAATATGCCGCCGCGGCAACGACTTTGCCGGGAACCTCCATGCGTTGAATATCCAGCGGCACCTCAAGCCAGACCGGACCCGGGCGGCCGGTCGTCAATTCTTTCCACGCGTTCGCCATATATTTCCCGATTTTTTTCGGATCGTCCACGGTGACGAAATATTTCGTGATCGGGGTCACCATTTGACGGATGCTGATGCCCTGCACGCCGAATTGGCGGATGTGGGTTTTTTCGGCATACCGCACGATTGAAAGGTTTGACTGTCCAGAGATGACTACCATGGGCGATGAATCAACCCAGGCACCGACGACGCCGGTTAAGGAATTTACCGCGCCGGGACCGGCGGTCACCATTGCGATGGCGGGTAAACCTCTCGCGCGGCCGTAGGCCTCGGCCGCCATTGTGGCGCTCTGCTCGTGCAGCGGGCAGGTGTAGCGCAATTGTTTGTTGCGCGCCAAAGCATCATTTAAAAACATCGCGTGCCCTCCGGTAATCGCGAATACCTCGCGTACTCCGCGGTCGCTCAAATATTTCAGCATGAAATCAGCAACGTTCATGGCGTTTTTTTGCGGATGGTTTTTAATTTCGCGAGTGCGGTCGCTATTTCAATCACCATATCTTCCTGTCCTCCGATGACGCGACGACGCCCCAATTCTTTAAAAATATCCCGCGCGCTCACACCAAATGCTTCGGCGGCGCGCTTCACCGGCAGGGCGAATCCGGAAAACACCCCGGCAAGTCCACTCGCGATACTCACGGAGTCAATCTCCTGCGGTTTTTTCATGAGCGTGCGCGCGATTGCGTCGCTCGCATCCATAAGCATATCTACATTGACCGGCAGGGAATAGCCCATTTTGACGAGCAGCGCCGCAAGCACCTCAATCGGGCAATTGCCTGCTCCGGCTCCGAATCCTCGGATCGTGCCGTCAACGATGCGCGCTCCCGCCTCTAGCGCGAGCCATGTGTGCGCGACCGCCATGCCGAGGTTGTTGTGCGCGTGAAATCCCACGGGGATGGAGAGATTTGCCACAAGATGAGAAACGGTTTCTTTGACGAGCGCCGGAGTGGATGCGCCGGCGGAGTCCATGATGATGATGCCGCGCGCGCCGCAGGCAGCCATCTTTTTCGCTTCCGTGAGCAACCGGTCCTTGGTGGTCATGTGGTACATCATGAGGACTCCGTATGCCTCCTTCTTCTGTTTTGCGGCATACGAGATGTACTGCGTTGTGACATCCGCTTCGGTGCAGTGCGACGCGATGCATGCGACATCCGCCCCGAGGTCAAACGCCGGCTGCAAGTCGTCTTTCAAAGTGCCGAAGCCTGGTAGCAAGAAAACGCCCAACCGCGTGTGTTTTAAGTTGCTCCGGGCGGCGCGCAGTAATTCGTTGTCGGGTGTTTTGGACAATCCCACCTGCAGCGAAGAAGCGCCCAGGCCGTTGCCGTGGCCCACGATAACGACGTGCATGCCGGCGTTGTCAACCGCGCGGCAATACTTCGCGACTTGTGTTGCGGACAGCGTGTGGCGAATGGCGTGCGAGCCGTCGCGAAGAGTAGAGTCAAAAATTTTGATGTCATCCATTTGGGGATTTAGTGCCTCAACTCCGCGCATCCTTCCGCCACTTTCACGGCTGCGCACGTCATGATGTCCAGATTGCCCGCGTAGGTGGGCAAGAAGTCTCCCGCGCCCACCACCTCAATCATGATGACCACGTTGTTGTTTTGGACTACCGGACCGAGCGCCAGGCGGTATCCGGGTACATATGTTTGAATGCGTTTTACCACCGCGACGATATTCGCGCGCAATTGTTCCATATTTGGGTGCGGAATAAGGGCATATAAGGTGTTATGCATGAGCATCGGCGGCTCCACGGGATTTAAAATGAGGATGGCTTTTGCTTCCGGAACGCCGGAAAACTTTTTTAACGCGGCTGTCGTCGTTTGAATATATTCTTCTATGTTTGCCCGCGTGCCCGGACCGGCGGATTTGGAAGCAACGCTTCCCACCATTTCAATGTATTGCGTCTCCGGATGCGTTTTCATGACCGCGCGCGCGATGGGGATCAAACTTTGCCCTCCGCAGGTGACGAGATTCACGTTGTCCGTTTTGAGGGCCTCCTTGAGGTTCAGCACCGGAATGCAGAGTGCGCCGATGCGCGATGGGGTAAGGTCAATGGTGAATTTTCCGAGTTTTTTCAATATCGCAGCGTGCTCGGCGTGTACCGCCGCTGAGGTCGCGTCGCACACGATGTCGCAACACGTCGGATTGTCAATGATCGCTTTTATGGATTCATACGAGGTCGGCACGCCGAGTTTTTTCGCGCGCGCGATGCCGGCGGAGTCCTTATCCCGTCCGGTAAACATGCCACACGTTAAAAGCGGCGAGCGCATGACTTTCATGAGCAAATCACTCCCGATGTTGCCGGTTCCGATAATTCCGACCCTCAGTTTGTTGACGTTAGGCATGTATAATGTATATAGTATATACATCTTTATAACTCTTGTCTATATGATATTTGTTGCATTTTTATGAACATTCTTATCACCGGTGGGGCGGGATTCCAGGGGACGCATTTGGCGCAGAAAATGGTTGCTTTGGGGCATGACGTGACCGTGTTAAACACCCTCACGCCGCAGGCCTCCGGTAACGAACAATATCTTCACGGCTGCCACGTGCTTTGGGGGTCGGTGACTGATGCCGAGGTGACGGAAAAAGCTATGCGCGGAAAAGATGTTGTTTTTCACCTTGGCGCTAGAGTCAATGTGGACGAGTCCATTGCCCACCCATGGGAGACGATGGAAGTGAATGTGCGCGGCACGTACAACGTGCTTGAAGCCGTTCGGAAAACCGGAACGCGGATGATTTTCACGTCCTCGTGCGAGGTATACGGTTTGCCGGAGCAGATACCCGTCATGGAAAACACTGAACTCCGGCCCATGAGCCCGTACGCCGCCTCAAAGGCCGCGGCTGACCGGCTGTGTTTCGCGTACGCGCAAACATACAAGACGCCGGTGACGATTGCGCGATTTTTCAATATCTTCGGCGAGCGGCAAAAAGAGGGGGCGTTCGGCGCGGTGATTCCCATTTTTGTCGGCCGCGCGTTGCGGGGGGAGCCGATCACCGTGTTTGGCACGGGAGCACAGACGCGGGATTATGTCCATATTTCCGATGTTATCCGCGCGTACGAAATGCTTTTGAACCACCCCGAGCTTCGCGGCGAAGTCATTAACTTCGGGAGCGGGCAGGCGACGCGCATCAAAGACATCGCCGAATATGTCGCAAAAAAGTTAAACGGTAAGGTGGTATACGCCGATGCCCGGCCGGGTGAGGCGTCCAATATGATCGCGGATTCTTCCAAAGCGAAGCGGTTGCTGGGGTGGGAGCCGACCGTAAACATTTATGAGGGGTTGGACCGTTATATTGCATGGCGCGGGAAGAAGTAAGACATAAGAAATAAGAAGTATGACGAAGCTCGCCTTAATTTTCGGGACGCGTCCGGAAATCATTAAGATGTCGCCGTTTATCAAAGGCCTTGAAGCACGGGGCCGCGATTTTTTTATTATTCACACCGGTCAGCATTATTCGGAACACATGGACAAGGTGTTTTGGCAAAACTTCGCGCTACCTAGCCCCTTATACAATCTTGGTGTCGGTTCGGGCACGCAGGCGGAACAGGTCGGAAAAATGATGATAGGCATTGAGGCCACGCTCATGAAAGAGAAGCCGGATGCTGTTGTTGTGTATGCGGACCCGAACAGCGCCATCGCGGGAGCGCTTGCCGCAGCCAAGTTGAATATCCCAATTATCCAGCTGGAAGGTGGGTTGCGGTCGTACGACCGGACCATGCCCGAAGAGGTGAACCGGCTTGTGGTGGACCGGCTTGCGAATTATATTTTTGCTCCGACAAAGCTGCAGCGTGCGCACTTGAAAAAAGAAGGCATTGTGAAGAACGTGTTTGTTGCCGGCAACTTAATTGCGGATGTTGTCGTTGAAATGTTGCCGCGGGCTGAAGAGCGCAGCGTCATACACCGGACGCTCGGTGTGAAAAAAGGCGAATATTTTCTTGCGACGGTGCATCGCGCTGGCGCGGTGGACAACCCGAAAAACTTTTTGAACATTCTCTCGGGACTCGGCCAGGTTAGCGCGCACTTTAAACTCCCAGTCATTTATCCTATGCATCCGCGGGCGAGAAAAAATATGACCGAGCTTGGATTGAACGTTCCGCGCGGAGTAATGCTTATTGAGCCGGCTGATTATTTTGACTTCTTGGCGCTTCAGGCACACGCGAAGGTTATTTTGACGGACTCCGGAGGGTTGCAGGAAGAGGGATGTATCTTGCGTGTTCCCGTAGTGTCGCTTCGGCCGAACACCGAGCGGCAGGAGACGCTGGCCCTAGGCTCTAACGTGCTTTCCGGTTACGCGCCGACGTCAATTCTACAAAAAACCATACGCATGGCAAAGCAGCGGCGAACCTGGCGGCATCCGTACGGGAAAAATGTCGCGAAGAAGATGCTTGATATACTTGAAAAGCGTATTGGGTTGTAGCGCGGCGTCTCGTTTGTCATTCCCGCGAAAGCGGGAATCCAGAATAATAATTTATAAATTTAAGTGTACTGGATTCCGGGTCAAGCCCGGAATGACAGAGAAAATGAAAAATAAAAACAATTATGAAACTCTCCGTCGTCATTCCGTGCTTCAATGAAGAAGAAAATGTGCGCCGTTTTGCGGCGGAGCTTTTGCCGGTACTTGACGGGTTGGCGATGCAATCGGAAGTGGTGCTTGTGGATGACGGTTCAGTGGACGGCACTTCACAAGAAATAAAAAATATTCATGACGCGCGTGTGCGCCTCGTCACGCACGGAAAAAACCAGGGACTTTCAGCGGCGATGCGGACGGGCATTCAAGCCGCTACGGGCGACCTTATTGTGTTTCTTGATTCGGACCTCACATTCCACCCTAAACTTATCCCTCAGCTTATTAACGCGTTTGAGGCCAACCGTGTTGATTTTGTTATCGGTTCGCCGAAGCTCGGCGGTTACGCGAAAGATATTCCGGCGTACCGATTGTTTATCAGTAAAGCGGCGAACCGGGTCTACGCGGCGTTGCTGGGGAAGCCGGTTACATCCATCAATCAAATTTTGCGGCTCTATAAAGCGCCGGCGTTGAAGGCGCTCACACTCACAAGCAAGGGATATGAAATCAACGCGGAGATTCTTTTTAAGCTTGTGTTCGCGGGACGGAAATTCGTTGAAATTCCCGCAGCGCTCACGACGCGGCAATTCGGCGTGTCCAAACTGCGTTATGGCAGAGAATTTCGCCGCCATGCGGTGTTGCTGTTGAAAATTATTTGGTGGAAACTTCTGTCATTCCGGGTCTGATCAAATTTAGTGTTTGTCATTGCGAGGGGGCGACAGCAGTTGCACCCGTGGCAATCTCACAATAATGTAAGATTGCTTCGTCAGCCGATGGCTATCGGCTTCCTCGCAATGACGACAACACGGGGTTATAAACATATGCGCATCATTTTTTTCACCACAAAACTGAATTTTGAAACCGGAGGATATTCAACGCCGGAGCTTGATTTAAAATTGCGGGCATTGCAGGCACTTGGTCACGAGGTGAGCGTCGTCACGCTTTTTCCCGACATTAACCGCGGCACCCCGCCTTCGGCGTACCCCGTCATTGAGGAGCGTATCGGTACCTCCGGACAGATTGTCATCCATTACGGCGTATACCGAATGCTTAAAAAATATGAGAAGCACGCAGACGTATTTCACGTTGACGGTACGGTGTCTTTGTACGGCGCCGGGCTGTACCGCATGCTCGGCGGCAAGATTCCGGTTGTCGCTGGTTTGAATCGGGAACAAACTTCTTTCCCCCCCTTTCGCAAGAGAAAAGAGAAATTTTCTGTGATGCGAGCGTTTGCAAATCTGCGGCGGAATACGCGGTATGTTATTGAAAAAACAATCGGCGTTTATCTTGCAAACCATATCGACGGTTTTGTGTTTTGCTCGCCGATGCTCCGGGATCGTTATATCCGCTTCGGGCTTGATCCCCAAAAATCTTTTTTTATTTTTGATTTTCTTGATGCGAAAAATATATTGCGGCATAAGCGGTTGGCGCGCGTGCGACGTGAAAGCGAATTCGTCATTCTTACCGGAGGCAGAATGGTTTGGGAAAAAGGATTTGATCTTGTGCTTACTGCAGTCGCGAGCATGCCGGAGCGTAATAAGGTTCGTGTTATTGTCGCAGGTGACGGACCGGAGTTTGGGCCGCTTCAAAAACTCGCCCGCGAGCTTGGTGTTGCTGATCACGTCCTGTTTCCCGGCTGGCTCTCTATGGATGAGCTGTACGCGCAGCTGCAGCGTGCCGATTGTTTTATTCTGCCGTGCTGGAGACCGGAAATTGCCTCGGCGCTCGTAGTGTATTCCATGGGTGTTGGCGTTCCGACAATTGTTCCGAGAGGCGGCGCGCTGCAATGGTTTACGGGCGACGCGGGACTCGCCTTTGAGGATCAGAACACCGACGACTTGGCGAAAAAAATCGCGCTACTGATGAACGATAGCTCGCTGGCGGACGCGCTTATTGAAAAAGGATTCGCGCGCGTAAAGGAGCTGGACTACCATGAGCCGGCAAAGGAGTTGGAGAAGGTTTTGCAAAGCGTCGTTCGCGGTTGATTTTTCTTTGTTTTCGGGGCATACTATCCTCATATGTCACTTACGGCGGTTGTGACCGGAGGAGCAGGTTTTATTGGCGCAAATCTTGTGCGGCGGTTGCTCAGCGAGGGGTATGCGACGCATGTTTTTGAGCGGCCGGAAACGGGATTATGGAGAATTAAAGACATCACAAATGATGTCGTTGTGCATTACGGCGACATCGGCGACTATGCGTGGGCAAAGCTTGAGCTCGCTGCAATTAAGCCCGATGTCATTATCCACTGCGCGCAGTACGGCGGCTATCCGTTCCAGAAAGACGTGGACGTCGTGTTCGGCGTGAATACGCTCGCCGCCATCAATTTTTTGCGCGCCGCGCAGGAAATCGGCTTTGTCCGGTTTGTCCATACCGGAAGTTCGTCGGAATATGGTGCAAAAACAACGCCGATGTCGGAAGGCGACATGATTGAGCCGAACAACGCGTACGCGGTCTCAAAAGCGGCGGCAACGCTGTATGCCGCGCATCGTGGTCGGGAGGGCAAGTTACCAATCGTCATACTCCGCTTGTTCTCTGTATATGGGCCCTGGGAGGAACCGACGCGGCTGATGCCGACGGCGATGATGAAGGCACTTAAAGGCGAGGACATCCCGCTCGTCGCGCCGACCGTCGCGCGCGACTTCACGCATATTGATGACGTTGTGGATGCCTACATGGCGGCTATTGCGGTACCGGTTGCGCGCGGAGAAATTGTGAACGTATGCAGCGGCCGGCAGCAGACGTTGCAGGATGTCGGGAGTTCCATTCTCGCCGCTACCGGAGCGAAGTCAAAAATTGTATGGGGCGCGGAAGGCAGGAGTTACGACACGGACCGCTGGGTGGGAGATCCGTCATTCGCCAAAAAGTTTTTAGGTTTTGAGACAAAAATAAACCTTGAGGACGGCATCGCAAAAACCGTTGCATGGTTTAAGAGTCACGGCAAGGAATATGAAAAAAGCTAGCAAACAATCTAAGACATTGCCGGAAGTTGCGGCGCTCAAGGCGCACGCGCAACATATCCGCCGCAATATTTTGACGATGGCGGCGCGCGTTAAAAGTTCGCACATCGGCGGTGGTTTTTCGGTTGCCGACATTTTAACCGCACTGTATTTCAAGGTGCTTCATGTTGATCCGAAACATCCTTCAGACCCTAACCGCGACCGGCTGATTTTCAGCAAAGGCCATTGCGCCGCGGCGCTTTATGCCGCGCTTACCGAGCGCGGGTTCGCGCCGGAGTCGGTACTCAACGACTTTTTTGCTGACGGAAAACTGTTGACCGGACACCCGACGCGCAATTGTCTCCCCGGGGTTGAGGCATCAACCGGATCGCTTGGTCACGGACTCTCGCTTGGCGCAGGCATCGCCTATGCGGCGCGGATGGATAAGGCATCTTCGCGCGCGTTTGTTGTGATGAGCGACGGCGAATGCGACGAGGGTTCCACGTGGGAAGCGGCAATGAGCGCGGCGCATCATAAGCTGGAGAACCTTGTCGCCATTTTGGATTACAATCATTTGCAGGGATTCGGCCGTACCGATGACGTGCTAACGCTAGAGCCGCTTAGGGATAAGTGGCAATCGTTCGGCTGGGCGGTGAAAGAAGTTGACGGCCATAATTTTACCGAGCTTCTTAATGTTTTCAAAAAAATTCCGTTTGCAAAAGGAAAACCGAGCGTCGTTATCGCGCATACCGTGAAAGGGAAAGGCGTGTCATTTATGGAAAACTCGCTGGATTGGCATTATAAATATCCGCAAGGCGAAGAACTTCAACGCGCGCTTAAAGAATTGGGTGACGCTCCGAAATTATGAGAAACGCTTTTGTAAACGCCCTAACCGAGGTTGCCTTAAAGGACCCGCGCGTGATGCTACTCACGGGAGACTTGGGATACAACGCGTTGGAGCCGTTTTTTAAAGTTTTGCCGGAACGATTTTTGAACATGGGGGTTGCCGAGCAACACATGATGGCGTTTGCCGCGGGACTCGCGCTTTCCGGAAAGATCCCGGTGGTGTATTCCATCGCGACATTCGCGACGCTCCGGGCGTATGAGCAGATTAGGAATGACATTTGTTACCAGAACTTGAATGTGAAAATTGTCGGCGCCGGCGCGGGGCTCACCTATTCGCAATATGGAGCTACGCATCACGCGATGGAGGATATCGGCATTATGCGGGTGTTGCCGCGGATGACGATCATCGCTCCCGGAGATCCGTTGGAGGTTGACGGCGCGGTGCGCGCGATGCTCGCGCACGACGGGCCGTGCTATCTGCGCATCGGCAGCCGCGGAGAACCGAATGTACACGCGGAACCGTTCAAATTCCGTATCGGCAAGGGATTTGTGTTGCGCGAGGGGAGTAGCGAAGTTGCTCTCATCGCCACCGGTAATATGCTGGAGACGGCAAACAAGGCAGTGGAGCTTTTGGCGGCAAGGGGAATCTCGGCGCGGCTCATCAGTATGCCGACGGTAAAGCCCATTGACGAAGCGATACTCCTCGACACTGCGGCGAAATTCCGTTATGTTTTTACCATTGAAGAGCACGGTGTTATCGGAGGATTGGGGAGCGCCGTTGCCGAATTTTTAGCCGAGCGCGGCACACCGGCGCGACTCACAAGAATTGCGGCAACCGATGCGTTTCAGCCCGTCGGGGGATGTCTCGCGTATGTGCGCGGATTGAACGGATTGACGCCGGAGCATATTGCGGAGCGAGTAGAAAAAGAAGTAAGACGTAAGAAATAAGAAGTACGACGAAGGATTATGCTTACCGATAAAAAAATTTCCGTTGTCGTTGTGTGTTATAACGACGGGGGCAGTGTCAGAGAAATGCACCGGCGCATCACGGAGGCGATGCGTGGCATTACGCCGAACTACGAAATCATTTACGTAAACGACGCAAGCCCGGATAAGGCACTTGATGTGCTCCGCGAAGTTGCGAAAGAGGACAAGCATCTTGTCGTCTTGAACCATGCCCGGAATTTCGGGAGCCAGATTGCCTATACCACCGGCATGCGGTATGCCTCGGGGGACGCCGCCATTCTTTTGGATGGCGATTTGCAGGATCCGCCGGAACTTTTTCCGGAGTTTGTCAAACATTGGCTCTCGGGATACCAGATTGTGTACGGTGAGCGCGCGCGGCGGAAGGCGAGTTTGTTGATGCGGTTTTTCTACAAAGCGTTTTACCGCATATTCCGTTCGCTTTCGCACATCACCATACCGCTTGATGCGGGGGACTTCTCGCTCATTGACCGTAAGGCGCTTGATGTGATGAATAACTTCAGCGAGGTGGACCGTTACATCCGGGGCATCAGAGCGTATGTCGGGTTTAAATCCGCCGGTGTTTCTTATACGCGCGATGAACGATATTCGGGAAAGAGCGGCAACAGCTTGCTGGGCAATTTCAACTGGGCGAAGCGGATGATCGTCGCATTTTCGTATAAGCCGTTGCAGCTTATTTCCTATGTTGCCGCCGCCATTACCGCGCTTGCGGCGGTGGCGATTGTGTTTTATGTCGTCTTGTATTTCTTCTTTCCCGCGCCGCAGGGATTTTTGACGCTATTCGTGTTCACGCTGTTTTTGGGCGCGGTGCAGCTGTTGTGCCTTTCCGTTGTCGCGGAATATCTTGCGAAGATTTATGAAGAGGTGAAGCATCGGCCTATCGGGATTGTCTCGGAAGTTATCAACGGCCAAAAGGAGGGGGTATAGTGTATTGAGTATAGAGAAGACCGTATGAGAAGAAGGAGTGCCTGAGCCCATACTCTCTTCTTGATACTTTATACATAATACTTCTGATGATATGAGCTATATTTCTTCTACATTTTTTTTTCTCCGACGTCACTGGATTGCGCTTCTTTTTGCTGTTGTTGTCGGCGGGATCTCTGTCGCGCCGCAACTGTTGGCAATCCGCGCATTGGGCGCCGATTATAAAGGCATTCATCTTTTGGCGCTGGATGATAACGCGTATTATGTCGCGCGGATGCGCGATATTCTTGATGGACATGGGTGGATCAGTTCCCCGTTCATTTACGAATACAAAAACAGTCCGCCGCTCCTGTATCCTGTCGGCGAGTATCTGTATATGTGGCCGGCCTTGCTTGGCTTGCCGCTCGTCACTACGCTCATCCTCGCGAAATTTTTCTTCCCCGCCGTTCTTTTTTTGCTCATCTATGCATTGTTGTATTCTTTGACCGATGGAAGCGGTGAACGCGCGCGGAAACTCTCCGGCGTTGCCGGCGGACTACTCGTGACGCTCGGATACGGGTTGGTGGACTATCAACATATCTTGCCCGTTTTCTCCGGAACCGCGCAGTTTTTCGCCTGGTCGCTTTGGGCGCGGCCGGTGAATCCCGTGACCGGCGCAGTGTTGCTTTTTACTTTTCTGCTTTTGTTGTGGCGGCTGATGAACCGCGGAGGATTCCGCGCGGCGATTTTTTCCGGCATCACTTTTGCGCTTATGTTCGGATATTTCTTCACGTGGGGGATCGCGATTTCCATTTCGGCCGTGCTCGGGGTTATCGCGCTTGCGCAACGGAACTACAGCTTACTGAAGCGTCTCGCGCTTACGCTTGGCGTCGGATTTTTGGCGGGCGCGCCCTATTGGTACAACATGCGCGCTATTGCCAACATGCCGGATCATGAGCGTTTGTATCTCCAGAACGGGATGCTTTTGACTCATGCTCCGATTGCGAATAAAGTGCTTTTTCTCGCACTGTTTATTTTTATTTTATGTTTTATTGCCGCGTACCGGAAACGGAGCGTTATCGGCGCGCCTATGGATCGTGCGTGGTGGTTTGCTCTCGCGTTGCTTTTGGGCGGACTTTGGGCGTTGAATCAGCAGATTATCACAGGGAAGACGATTTGGCCGTATCATTTTGTCCAATATGTGACTCCACTCTCCGTTGTTGCCGTTATTGTGGCGCTTGCGTTTGCGCTCCGTCCGAAGTTCCCCGCGCTCTGGGCCGCGGGCATGCTTGGGATTTCCGCGCTTTCACTTCTGTATGGAATTGCCGCGGCGCGGACGTATGCGTATGAGATGCCGCAATTCCGATCTATTCAGCAATACGCGGAGGTGCTGACGTGGCTTAGTGCGAATGCCGAGCGTGATTGTGTCGTGCTTGTCGCCGAAGGCATTGAGGAAAAATTGACGCGGCTTATTCCGGGGTTCACGCAATGCAATGATTATGTCGCGGGATGGATGCAGGTGAGTTATCATGAACAACGTCGGACGTTGCATAACGTTTTGACGCTGATGCGAGTGAACGGCGTTACTGCGGACACGGCGCGCGCGTATTTAACCGAGCACACTGATTGGGTGAAGGGTTCTTTCCGAAGGGATTGGAACGATTTTCTCTCGCTTGATAAGGCGTGGGTCAAGAGCGTCATCAGCGATCGGGAGAAGGATTTTAAAGAATTCATGAGCATTGATTTTGTGCAGGAGCTCAAAACTTATCGCATTGACTACGTTGCCTCCGAAGGGCCACTAAAAGATTGGGTCTATGAGTCGCTTCATCGCCCGCTGCTTATTGGGGATTTTGATAACGATATTTATCTTTATCAGTTATAAAAGGTATTCCTTCGACTGCGCCGAGTTTGACTCGGCTATGCTCAGGAAATAATAGTCCCTGAGTTTATCGAAGGGCTACATATAGAAAATATTATGGATAAACGTGCGCTCATCACCATTTTTCTTTTCGCGCTCATCCTGCGTCTTTTTGCATTTGATTTTTTTATGCTGCGTTCCGGCGCCGAAGGGTTGTTTTTGGTTGATGCGACGCATTATACGACGCTGGCGAAAAATATCGTCGAGGGTCACGGGTTTTCGTTGAGCGCTGTCGCGCCGTACGCGCCGGATGCATACCGCACACCCGGTTATCCTGTTTTCCTCGCGATATTTTACAAACTGTTCGGCACATTCTGGCCGGCGAATCTTTTTCAGGTTTTCTTGAACTCTTTGGTTCCGGCGGTGATCGCGTGGCTCGCGTGGAAAGTGTCGGGGAAGAGGAGCGTTGCCTATGTCGCGGGATTTTTAACCGCTGTTGAGCCGCATCTTATTTATCACCAGGTTGGCATAGCGACTGAGGGTATTTTCACGTTTCTCCTCGCTCTCTTTGCCGTGGCAGTCGTGCGCTATCTGGACAGTCCTTCGCCGAAGCGCGTGCTCGCGGTTGGCCTGCTGTTTGCCGTTTCCTCCATCACGCGGCCGTACTTCCTCTATTTTTTACCGGTCGCAATTCTGTTTTTAGTTCTTCCATTGTTGTCATTCCCGCGAACGCGGGAATCCAGAGTATTGGTAGAGGGTCTAGATTCCCGCTTTCGCGGGAATGACAGAAAGCAGCGAGTCGGAGCATGGAAAAAAGTCATCCTGCTCTGTGCCATGTTTCTCATTCCATCATTTCTCGTTCTTTTCCCATGGATGATGCGCAATGAACGCGTGTTCGGAGTGCTTACGCTTTCTACCTCCGGTTGGTACAACGTGTATACGCGTCTTGGGGCAACCGTATACGCCGCGGCAACGAATCAGCAATTTAATCCGGTATTTAATAACTTTTTGACACAGCTTGGGCGTGATGGAGTGACGGCGCATGGTACCGACGAGGAGCTGTATGACCCGCGGGTTGCGCCCGAACTTAAAAAACGCGCGCTTGCGATTTTCAAAACATATCCGCTCCAGACCCTGCTGCTTCAGCCGCTCTCTGTCTATACGATTTTTACGCACGACAATCTTTTGACGATGCTGAATGAAATGCGGTTGTTGCCGTACCCGAAAAGGCCGCCGATTCCGCTTTCCATGGCACTACTGCAAGAAAACCCTTTGCGCGCCCTCCGGGAGATTATTCCCTATATCCGTGGGACGTATGTGATTCCATTCGTCATGCGGGCGTTGTGGTCATTTTTGCTCTTGTGCGCGATTGTCGGCGCATATGCGTTGCTCAAGGCAAAGGATCGGCTTCAAAAAATGTACGCATTGTTCTTTGCGGCGCTCATTTGTTTTTTTGTTGTCGTTACGTTGCCCATTGGCGCCGCCATTGATGCGCGGATGAGGATGGCGTTTGAGCCGATATATTTTGTTTTTGTCGCGGCGGGGGCAGTTTCCCTTTTCTGTCATTCCCGCGAATGCGGGAATCCAGGCCTAATGACTCTGGATCCTCGTGTCAAGCCCGAGGATGACAACAGGCAAAAGATTTGATACCTTTAGACACATATGCTAACTACTTCTGAAAATCTCAAAAAGTTTTTTGATGATGTTGCGGCGAAGCGTGCGTCGTGGCAAGCGCGGCACCGGTATTATCATGGCGCAATCCGGAAGGTGGCGCAGTTTTTCATTCCCAAAGGAAGCGTGGTATTGGACGTGGGGTCCGGCACCGGCGACCTACTTCACTCGGTTCAGCCGTTGCGCGGCGTTGGAGTTGATGTGAGTCCAAAGATGACGGCGCTTGCCGCTAAGCGCCATTCTGACCTCGTCTTCTTCACGATGGACGCGGAGTCCCTCGCGCTCACAGAAACATTTGACTATATCATCTGTTCAGACCTCGTGAGCTATCTCCCCGATGTGCAGCGCGCGTTCATGGAAATCAAAAAAGTCGCGCACGACCATACGAAGGTCCTTATCACGTACACCAATTTTTTGTGGGAGCCGCTGTTGCGGTTCGCGGAATTTGCGCATCTCAAGATGTCTTCTCCGGCGCAAAATTGGCTTTCTGCTGGCGATCTTGAAAATTTTCTCCACCTTGCGGGATTTGAGGTGGTGAAACGCGGCGAAGAGGTGCTTTTGCCGGTCAATATCCCGCTTGTTTCTTATGTCGTGAACCGATTTATTGCGCGGCTTCCGCTCATCAGGCGACTTTGTCTTTTGCGTTATGTTATCGCGAAGCCGAGGCAGCAGGTAATGCGCGAATATACGACATCGGTTATTATTCCGGCGCGGAATGAAAAGGGGAATATTGAAGCGGCGGTGCTGCGGACTCCGCAATTGGGCAAGCACACGGAAATCATTTTTGTTGAGGGCGGATCCAAAGACGGCACACGAGAGGAAATTCAGCGCGTGATTGCGGCGCATCCAGGTCGCGACATCTCGCTGCTTATTCAGGATGGAAAAGGCAAGGGAGACGCGGTGCGGAAAGGTTTTGCGGCGGCAAAGGGCGACGTGCTTTTTATTCTTGACGCGGATTTAACGGTTCCGCCGGAGGACTTGCCGAAGTTTTATGCCGCGATTGCTTCGGGTGCCGGGGAGTTTATCAACGGGTCGCGGCTGGTGTACCAAATGGAGCGCCAGGCCATGCAGACGCTGAATCATATCGCCAATAAATTTTTTGGTGTGAGTTTCTCGTGGATTCTGGGGGCTCGTGTCAAGGACACCTTGTGCGGAACAAAAGTACTGTTGCGGACGGATTATGAACGCATTGCGGCGGGGCGCGCCTTCTTCGGCGACTTTGACCCGTTCGGCGATTTTGATTTGCTGTTCGGCGCGGCGAAATTGGGATTGCAGATCATTGACCTCCCCATTCGCTATGAGGCGCGCACGTACGGCAGTACGAACATCAGCCGATGGAAGCACGGCTGGCTGCTGCTCAAAATGACGGCGTTTTCGTTGCTGAAGATGAAGTTTTTTTAGAACCTTTTTCAGATGATGAAAGCAGTACAATGCAATAATAGTCTTATGGAAATTTCACAAAATATTCTGAATAAATTTATTGTGCGGGCGGACTACCTCGAATGGATTGAGGGGGAGACGGCCATATTTGCATATCTTGATTTGACGAATATGTTTCACTGGCAGAATACGCTCGGCTGGAAATTTCGCATTGAGGACGTAGTGGGTCAACTACTTAGTTTTTCCAACATTAAAGAAGTGAAGGTGTATTACGGTTTTAATGGACGGGACGAACAAAACTCTCAAGCTTTTCATAACCGCATCAAAAAGGCAGATGCTATCCTTAAAACGAAACCGATGAAGTTCATTATAAAAAATATTGAGGAGGGGATGTTTTTTCAACGGAAGACGCTCACGTTATTTGACGGCGCAATCAAAAGTAAAATCAAGGAGTTGATAGATGAACTGCATAATTCGGGAATAGTTATTGAGGAGCCGAAGTGTAATTTTGATGTAGAGATGGCAATGGATATGCTTGATGACGCAAGCAAAGTGACTGCGGTTATGCTTTTTTCCGGCGACTCTGATATGTTAGAACCTCTTGAGAGACTGAAGGTGGGCGGGAAACATATCGGCGTGGTCGGCGTTCGAGGGAAAGTAGCCGCCGAACTCCACCGAATAAAGGATAAGTATGTTGATTTTGGCCGGTTCTATACAGGCAAAAGGACGTATATAAAAAGCGAAAACCCCGCTTTGGGCGGGGTCGCGTGATTAGTAGGATTGCTCCTACAACGAGAAGCATAGCATACGCTCTTATAGAAAATCAATAGAGCTGTGGATAATGCAAATTGTCATTGCTTACGATTCTTGTATTCCGCGACGAAAATAATTACGCAGTACGTCTACGCCATAAAACGCGAAGGCAAGGATGAAGACGGAGGCGGGGACGCGGTAGCGGGCGGTGATGCCGAGACCGACGATCGCGGCGGTTGCGGCGAAGTAGGCGACAAGCAATGTCGCAAAAACGGCTTTCGGGCGGAATCCCTCGCGTTTGAAAAAGAGATAGACGCCGACGAAAGAAAGGAGCGCCATGAGCGTCCAAAAGATTCTTCCCGCGATGATGAGGATTCCGGGACCCGTGATGAGTGCGCGGATGTTCCGTGAGAAATTTTTCATGAGCCCCAAGTCTTGCAGTACATCCAAGTAGCCGTCATGAGTGAAAAATGCGAACGTCGTGATGCTGACGAGTTTTGCGGTTTCTTTTGGGTGCGTTGCGATGATGTTTTTCGCGCGCGTCGTGAAAGCTCTCGCGTCTTTCAGCGTAACGGCGCTGTAGTCCATGACCTTGTCTTCCGCGAACAGTTGCTGTTGCGCTGTAGTGAAGGTGATGTGGCGTTCCAGTGCCAGCACTGATGGGGCAAAATAGCCGTACAAGTTGCTGACCGTTGTGTTTGCAACACTCGGGCTTCCGAATACGGTGTAGTTCCGGTAGAGCCATGGTGCGAGGGTTGCTATGAATACGACGGCAAACACCCCCGCGTGTAATGCCGCGCGGCGCGGAATTTTACGGAGGCGCCACAAAAGCATTGCAATCATAAGCACCGGAAGATATTGCGTGACGGGGCGGGTGAGTGTGGCGAGCCCTAAAAACAGGGCGCTGAATGCAAGGGAGCGCGCTTCGTTGCGGTCAAGATAGTTGAAGAACGTAATCACGCACGCGAAGAATAGCGTGAGAAAGAGCGTTTCGGTGAGTAGGATGCCCGAAAGCCGTACGAGTACCGGCTCAACCGCAAACAGGATGCCGACGGTATTTCCAACCCAAGCATTTTGCGTGATGCGGAAACTGATGCGCCGCGCGAGGAGTGGAAGTACGCTTGCGAGGAGTATTTGCGCGATGATGACCGGCCAGTAGCTTCCGAACACTCCGACGATCGCCGCGATGAACAGCGGATACAGCGGCGGGCGGAGGGAGTCCGGCGCATATGGCGCCACAGGGCTTTCCGAGAATCCGTGCCCGGCAAGGATGTTGTTTGCAAGTTCGTAATACCCTTCCGAGTTCAGAATCGTCGGCAGAAGTTCGCCGCCGTGCGCCGCGGTGTTTGCCCAAAAAAATGCGACGCGCGCGGCCAGTGCCAGCGCAAACAGCAACAAAGTAATTTTTCGTTCGCGAGTCAACGCCATGCTATGAGCATATCGCGGCGCGCTGTTGTCGTAAAGTTGTGGACACATTCGTGCGAATGAGAGAATGATAGTTGTTTGCTATCTTATCCGAGGTGAGTTATTGTATTTAAATTATGACATCTTGGGACAAATTTTTTGAAGAAAAAATCCGGCTTATCGCGAAGCGAAGGCGTGTGTTGGATGTCGGCGGGGGAACGCCTCTCCAAAAACAGCTTGGGGTGTACCGCGAGCTGTTCAAGGAAACGGACTATGTGGTGATTGATAAAAATTACGAATCACCCGGTGTCGTCAAGGGCGATGCGCACAACCTGCCGTTTGCGGACGAAAGTTTTGACGCGGTGATCTGCAAGTCGGTGCTGGAGCATGTGGAAGATCCGTTCAAGGTTGTTGCCGAACTTCGGCGTGTTTTAAAACCAGGAGGGCCGGGACTCATCTACGTGCCGTTTCTTTTTCCGTATCACGCGGAAAAAGGATTTTATGCGGACTATTGGCGGTTTACCGGAGACGGGGTGAAGATGTTGCTTAAAGATTTTTCATCAGTGGAGATGGTGAAGGTGCGCGGATTTTTTGAAACGGTGGCGTACCTCCTCCCGTATGTCCGCGTGTTTGCGCCGGTTGCGCGGTTGCTTGATCGGTTTATGCCGGGCAAAAACCAAACCTCCGGGTTTACGATTTTTGTTACGAAGTGATACCATGCATCGTGTTAAGGTTGTCCTTCGATAAACTCAGGAATTAAGATCTTTATTCCCTGAGCGAAGTCGAAGGGATACAATAATAGACATTAGATATTAGAAATTTGGACTTCTCATTATGGTTGTCCTTCGATAAACTCAGGAACTAAATTCTATCATGAAACTTTCTATTGTCATACCGGTATATAACGAAGAAAAAACTATCGCGGAAATTATCCGCCGAGTCAACGCGGTTGGAATGCCCGGCGTTGAAAAAGAGATCATCGTTGTTGATGATGGCTCAACCGACAAGACGCGAAAAATTCTCAATGGGTTAACCGGAATCGCCTTGATTTTTCATGAGAAAAACCTTGGGAAGGGGAGCGCGGTAAAAACCGGATTCGCGCGCGTGACGGGCGACATTGTTCTTATCCAGGACGCCGACCTTGAGTATTTCCCCGAAGATTATCCGGAGCTCGTCGCCCCGATTCTCTCCGGCGTGGCCGATGTCGTTTACGGGTCGCGTTTTTTAAGCGGCAAGCCCCACCGCACGTTCTATTTCCATCATTATCTTGCCAATCGCCTGCTGACATTTCTTTCAAACCTCTGCACCAATCTGAACATCTCGGACGTTGAGGCGGGGTATAAAGTGTTCACTCGCGATGTTGTCCGGGCGCTTACGCCCCTCTTAAAAGCAAAACGGTTCGGAATTGAGATTGAGCTTACGGCGCGCATTGCCCGGAAGCACTACCGCATTTACGAAGTCGGCATCTCATACGCGGGCCGCAGTTACGCCGAAGGAAAGAAGATCGGCTGGCGCGATGCCGTGGCGGCACTGTGGCACATCGCGCGGTTTAACTTTTTCGGATAAACCTTACACGGCCTTCACGCCGAGTTTCCTTGCAATCAAATCCGCCGCAGGTTCCATGCCTTTTTTGACCTTCGCAAAATCTCCTATTTCTCGTTCCCAGAGCCGGAGGATCGGCGCCTCAACTGAAACTTCCATTGTGGCGGCAATGTAATTGATCAGCTCTTGTTCGTTGTAGCGCGTTGATTCAAGTTGTTCTTGGATCAAGTAAGGAAGCTCATCAATAGTCCGGCATTGTTTCACAGTGCTTAACGCATTATAAAATACATCACCGAAGGTGATGACCGGTTTTTTGAGTAGCACCGCTTCCCAACCCGCGCTGCTGGAAATGGTGGTGACGAGTTTTGCGTTCTGGATCAGCGGGAAACTTTGCACGCGGGGATCAATAAGCCGGACGTTCGGTATTTTTAATAACTCTTTGTAATAACTTTTCGGCCGGAATCCGACCATTGAAGGATGGTCTTTGACGTAGAGTTTAAAAGTGGCGGGGAGCGATCTGGCGATTTGCCGGATCACATACGGCTGGTCGGTGAAAAATGGGGCGTAGAGCATCGTCGCGATTTCCGGTTCAAAGTGCAGCGGGAAAAACGCGTAGTCTTCATTTGGCTCGGGACGGCTGTAAAGGCCGCTAAAACCGTGAAGCAGGCGCGCCTTATTTTTTATCCGGTCAATCGCGTAATGCCACGGTTTGATTTCTCCGTAGTCATCGCGGTGAGGATTTTTAATATAGTTTATTGTCAGCCGGAAAAACCAAGCGAGCGATTGGAAGAGTTGCGGGGGGCGCAGGAACCGGAGTCGCCGCCGCCGGTCCACTAGCTGGCTTTCTTCGTAGAGTTTTCCGAAAAACGCCGCCGGTTTTTTCCGGAAATCTTCAAGGAACGCTTGCGCGTCATGCGCGCGGATGCTTTGCTGTTTCGTCTGCTGTAGTTTCCGGAAAATTTGCTCGGTCCAGGTGTGGTACGCGTAATGATCGCTTACCGTAAACAGTTCGCCGATGCGCGCGATGTCGGCAATGATGACGTTGATACCAATCTTCTTCGCGATGTGGTAGAGAAGCATCGCCGGCATGGATCCGATGACGCTTGCGAAAACAAAATCGGGTTTTTCTTCCTCTAACAATTTTATAATCGCCCGCGCCTTTATTTGCAGGATGCGCAGCATTTCTTCATGGGTGTACATCGGCGCGTTGTACGGATACTCGCGTAACAGCTGCGAGGACATGATGATGCGGTCAATGGCGATGTACGGCCACAGGTTGGGGATGCCGTATGTCTCCTCAAGATGGCGCAGGTACTCCGGATCAAGTTTTTCGTCCGCGAGGCCTTTGTGGAGTTCTTCGTCCAAGAGCAATGTTCCATAGTTGATGTCTTTCTGTGATTTCAAAAAGTCATAACTTGAGCGGAGACAGACGTAGCCGCAGAACTCGGTGATGCCGTATTTTTTGGCGAGCGTCAGCGCGATCGCGTGGCTGATGGTTGCAAACCGTCGTTGTAGTAATAAGCAGCCTTTCATCCCGTTAGAAATAGGACGCGGACGCCGAGGCATCGCGCGAGCTATTGTTATTATTGATAAATTTTATTTTTGTACCGTATACCATGGTTATGTTTGACGCGTCCGCTATTTCTAACGGGATTCATGGCGAAGTTATTATAGTATAACCAGAACCTATCTTAAAAGTATACCGCGCCGCATTGCTTTTTGGGGTGCGATGGGTTACTATTCTAGTCAATTGGCGGTTATATCAGAAACTCGATATTTGCTATGGCATCAATGAAAAACACTGACATATTGAAGGGGAAAACAGTTCTTGTAACGGGGGGCGCGGGTTCCTTTGGAAAGAGTTTTGTGAAGTATCTGCTCGCCAATACCGCAGCGAAGAAGGTGATTGTGTTCAGTCGCGATGAGCTGAAGCAGTACCACATGAGCCGCGAGCTTCAGGATGCCCGGCTCCGTTTCTTTTTGGGCGATGTACGTGACCTCCCGCGCCTTCAACGCGCATTCTCCGGGGTTGATATTGTGGTGCATGCCGCGGCGTTAAAGCAGGTGCCTGCATTGGAATACAACCCGATGGAAGCAGTCAAAACGAATATCGTCGGATCGCAAAACGTGGTTGAGGCGGCGATTGATTGCGGTGTTTCGCACGCGTTGCTCATTTCAACCGACAAAGCGGCGTATCCGGCGAATCTGTACGGTTCAACAAAATTATGCGCGGAAAAACTTTTTGTTTCGGGAAATGCCTTATCTAACGGTAAAACAAAGTTTTCGGCGGTGCGGTACGGGAACGTGCTGGGGAGCCGCGGCAGTATTGTTGAAACGCTGTTGCAGAATCGCGGGAAAACCGTGCATATCACCGATCCGAATATGACGCGGTTTTGGATTAATTTGGAGCAGGCAACGGCGCTTGTTATGTTCGCGTTGCGTGAGATGGAGGGCGGAGAAATTTTTATTCCCAAGATTCCCAGCATGAAGCTTATTGATCTCGTGAATGCTATCGCTCCCGGCGCGGAGAAAAAAATCATCGGTATGCGGCCCGGGGAAAAGATTCACGAGGTGCTTTTGACTGCGGAGGAAGCGGCGCATACCGTTGACCTCGGCGACTATTACGTTGTGCTTCCGGAGTCTGAATTTTTGCCCCGGGAGGCTTATGCGAAGTACGCGCGCGCGGGAAAGGCGATGAAGCATGAATTTTTGCTTACGAGCGACCGCAATACGAAGTGGATGACCAAAAAAGAATTACAGGCCTTGATGGGTGAGGCAACCGAAGTTTAGTACCGCCATGATTCCCTACGGGCATCAATCTATTGACGAGGATGATATCCGGGCAGTCGTCGGGGTATTAAAGTCGGCATATCTCACCCAGGGTCCGGCTGTTGAGACGTTTGAGGGGGCGTTGGCGAAATACTGCGGCGCGCGATATGCCGTTGTTTTTTCAAACGGTACCGCGGCGCTTCACGGAGCGTATTTCGTGGCGGGACTTGGGCGCGGGGACGAGTTTATCACGAGCCCCCTCACCTTCGTTGCGACCGCGAACGCCGGGCTGTATCTTGGCGCGCGGCCTGTGTTTGCCGACGTTGACGATCGCGGCAACCTTGATCCCAATGCTGCGGCGTCAAAAATCAACAAAAAAACAAAATTGATTTCCGTTGTTGACTACGCGGGACACCCCGCAAATCTTCTTGCGTTCAAAAAACTCGCGAAACGTCACGGCTTGGTGTTGGTTGAGGATGCCTGCCATTCGCTTGGCGCAACGCTCCGCGGGAAACGCATCGGTGGCATCGCGGACATGACGGTATTCAGTTTTCATCCGGTGAAATCCATCACCACCGGAGAGGGCGGCGCGGTGCTTACCGATAACAAGCGGTACGCTGACGCGTTGCGCGTATTCCGCACGCACGGCATCACCAAAGACGCGGCGTTGCTCAAAAGAAAGTCGGAGGACGCGTGGTATTACGAAATGCAGCAGCTTGGTTTCAATTACCGCTTAACCGATATTCAGTCGGCGCTCGGGTTGAGTCAGCTCAAAAAAATTGACCGGTTTATGGCGCTGCGGCGGTCCATCGCCGCGCGTTATGCGAAGGAGCTTGGGGATCTCCGGAAAGTTTTGCAATTGCCGACCGAGGAAAATGGCGCGACATCCAGCTGGCATTTATATCCGGTGCGGCTCCGCGGGCCGTTTATTAAAAAGCGCGCGGAAGTTTTCGCGCAGTTGCGCGCTGCCGGCATTTGGTGCCAGGTGCATTACATCCCGGTGTATCTTCAGCCGTATTACCAGCAGTTGGGATATAAGAAAGGGCTTTGTCCTAACGCGGAAGCCTTTTACGCTTCGGAAATTTCAATCCCTATATTCCCCGGTCTTTCGAAGGCCGATCAAACGCATGTCATTAAAACGTTGCGGATAATTCTTTCTTAGATAGGACTTATGCATTTGGTGTCATTCCCGTGAAAACGGGAATCCAGATTGGTCAGTATGGGCCTGGATTCCCGCCTCCGCGGGAATGACAGAGAAGAAAAGTGATAAAATAAGAGAAATGCGTAAGTCCTATTAGAGCTTAAACATATGAAACAAATAAAGAAACGCGGCGCAATTATCGGCGCCGGCAATATCGGTGTGAAGTTCAGCGAGTACCAACTTCCGTTCCATACAACGCACATGGAAGCATACTTGGCTAACCCGGAAATTGACCTTGTCGCAATCGCCGACTCTGATCAACGCGCCCTGCAATCGGCCGGCAAATTGTTCCGCGGTCGAACGTATTCCGACTATCATGAAATGTTGCAGAGGGAGCATCCGGAGCTTGTCAGTATCTGCACTCCGGACCAGACCCACTTCCCGATTTTGCGGGAGGTGTTGAAGCATGCTTCGGTCCGCGGAATTTGGTGCGAGAAGCCGCTTGCTATTTCTTTAGCCGAAGCGAAAAAAATGGTTGCTGACGCGGGGCGCCACGATATAAAACTGTCGGTGAATTTTATCCGCCGCTATGATCCTTTTTATGAGTTCATAAAGAATCATATGGAGGTGTTGGTGGGGGACGTGCAGGCGGTCAGCTGTTATTACAGCGGCGGCATCGTGACCAGCGGTTCTCATCTTTTGGATCTCCTGGTATTTTTATTCGGACCCTGCGACGAGGTTTCTGCTTCGGCTTCGCTCAGCACGGGTGCAACGAGCGCGAAGAACGGATTATTCGGCCGGCTGCGTTTCGGACCAGTGTCAGTGACTATCACGCCGATGGATACGAAACAGTACAGCATTTTAGAAATGAACATCTTCGGGTCCGACGCGCGGCTTGACACCATCAACAAACCGTTCGGCGTGTATGACTACCGGTATTATCTGAAACAAAAAGATCCGGTGCTCGGGTCGCGGTTTATCGCCAATGATTCCCGGAGCCCGATTCCTAAAGATTTGCCGCGCGACTATATGGATGCCGCGCTTCAGGATCTCTTGGATAGCGTCGGGAAAAATCGCGCGCCTGGTTCGTCAGGGAAGACGGCGTTAGCCTCACTCGAAATCATGCACGCGTTGTTGTATTCTGCTGAGCATAACGGCGTAAATGTCCGTTTGCCGTTCCGGGGGAAGGTCAAGGCATTGCCTCAATCCGGCGGGGATGTAAAAATGATAAAGAAATAATATGACGCACAAACTCGCATTATTCGGAGGAAAGCCGATCCTTAAAAAACCGTTTTCGGCCGTGTATAACATCGGCAAGGAAGAACTGCGCGCGGCAACGCAGGTAATAAAAAACGGACCGCTGTCGGATTTTGTGGGCGCGAAGGGCGCGTACTTCTTGGGCGGAAAACGGGTCAAGAAATTGGAAGCGTTGTTCTGTAAAAAGTTTAAGGTGAAGCACGCAGTTTCATTCAACTCGGCGACGACTGCGCTGCACGCGGCGGTTGCGGCGCTGGGTATCGGTCCCGGTGATGAGGTAATCGTGTCGCCATATTCCATGTGCGCGTCGGCCACCGCGATTTTAATGAACGGCGCGGTCCCGGTATTCGCCGATATTGATGAGAAAACATTTTGCATTGATCCGGCATCGGTCAGAAAATGTATTACCCCGCGCACCAAAGCAATTATGGCGGTGAATATCTTCGGCGGCTCATCTGATTTTGACGAGCTGATGAAGATTGCCAAGGAGTTCAATATTAAAATTATTGAAGATAACGCGCAGTCACCCGGGGCAACATATAACGGAAAATATACCGGAACCATCGGTGATATCGGCGTTTTCAGTTTCAACGTGCATAAAACCATCCAGAGCGGCGAGGGTGGAGTGCTCGTGACAAACAATGACCGGTATGCGCTGCGCGCCGCTTTGGCGCGGAATCATGGCGAAGCGTATGTTGACCAGGACCCTGATTATGCCGACGGCCCCATTATTGGAAGCAATTATCGTATGACCGAACTTGAGGCGGCGATCGCGTATGAGCAGCTGCGCAAGCTGGATTTCTTAAACAAGAAGCGGCTGGAGCTCGTGAATTATCTTACCAAGCAGCTCGCTGTCATCGATGGTCTTGCGCTGCCGTATGTTGCAAAGGATAACGCCCACGTGTTTTATGTGTACCCGATGAAAATTGATGAATCGAAACTTGGGATTTCTCGAGATAATTTTGCGCGGGCGATGACCGCCGAAGGGTTCCCGATGTCTCTCGGGTATACCAAGCCTTTGTACTTATTGCGCGTGTTTCAGGAGCAGAAAGTATTCAACAACACTAACTTCCCATTTGTGGGAAGCCATTACAAGGGAGAGGTGAACTACGCGAAAGGTATTTGCCCTGTGGTTGAACGGATGTACGAAAAAGAATTCACGTTTACGACCGTGTGCCAATATCCGAGGACGAAAAAACATATAGATCTTTTTGTTCGCGCCGTTAAAAAAGTTTACGCCAACCGGCAAGAGTTTAATTTAAGCAACTAACGTACATGAAAATTCTTTTCGCGGCGCAGGATCCGGGTAGCGCTAACGCGCTGTTTCCGGTGATAAAAAAGTTATCTACGAAAGTTTCGATTAACGTGCTTGCGGCGAAGTACGCCGTTCCGATGTTCGCGCGGGACAAGATCTCTTTTACGGATTGCACTTTTTATTCTGACGCAGAACTAGAGCGCATGTTTGTTGCATGGAAACCGGAGATCGTCGTGTTGGGCGCAAGCGCCGGCTTGAGTATAGAAAAACGGCTGACGCTCATTGCCCGGGCGCGCGGAATACGAACCGTTTCCGTCATTGATTACTGGAGCGGCTACGCCGATCGCTTCGGAGAAAAGATCAACAAAGGTTTCCGCTATTTTCCGGATTATGTTTGCGTGATAGACCGCGTTATGAAAAAAGAGTTTTTAGCGCTTGGCGTGCCGGCGGGGGCGATTGTGATTACCGGCAACCCCCATCTTGAAGACAGCGTGAAAAAAATCCGCGCGAAAACCAAGCGCGTGAAAAATTTGTTATATATTTCAACACCGTTTTCTTCATTGCATCCCAATCCGTATCCGTTCAATGAATTTCAGGTACTGCAAGACGTACTTGAATATCCGCAGCGGAAAGATTATGGATCTGTTATTGTGAAACTGCATCCGAAGGAGGAGGAGGGTAAGTACGATGAACTCATTGCGCGTTATCCCGGGGTGTCCATCCGCGTCGTGAAAGATGCTGACCTGTACCGGTTGCTCGGCGAGGCGGCGCTGATTATCGGAACAAATTCCATCGTGCTGCTTGAGGCGAGTCTTGCCGGTAAGCCGGTCGTGAGCTACGAGCCGGGACTTTCTCCGAAGGACGACGTCCTCGTCAGTAACCAGAAGGGTTTGAGCCATGCGATATACGACAAAAAAGATTTTTATGATTATTTATCGGAGTATTACCGCCGGAAACAGTGGCGGCCGCCGGCTCATACGCTCCAGATGCTCAAAAAACAATACGCGGACGTGCACGCAACCCAAAACATTATTACTTTCATCACAACCATATGGAGAAAAATAAAAAGAAAATAATCGCCATTATCCCGGCCCGTGGAGGTTCAAAAGGGGTGCCGAGGAAAAATATCAAGCTACTCGCCGGGCATCCGATGATTAGCTACATTATCGCTTCGGTGAAAAAAGTGAAAGGCATTGACCGGGTGATTGTGAGCACCGAAGACAAGGAAATTGCCGAGGTCGCAAAAAAGTGCGGCGCCGAAGTGCCGTTCATGCGTCCGATGGAGCTTGCGACCGATGAGGTTGCGACGCTACCGGTGCTACAGCACGCGGTGAAAGAGCTGAAGCGTAAGGAAGGATATAGTCCGGATTACGTCCTCTTGGTGTATCCGACTTCGCCCTTATTGAAAACCGAGCGGATACAACAAGCCGTGGATTTGGCGTTGGCGAATGATGCCGACTCGGTTGTGAGCGGCACCTACGACAAAGGACATTTTTGGGTTGAAGTTGAGGGTGGCTACGAGCGTCTGTATCCGCGAAAGTTGGAAAACCGCCAAATGTCCAAGCCGTTGTTCAAGGAAAACGGGGCGATTTATTTGACACGCGCCAGTATTCTGATGCGGCAGGTTGTCGCCGATAAATTGCTGCCGCTCATCATGGACCAGAATGAAAATATTGACATTGACTACCCGGAAGATTTCAATCGCGCTGAAGAGATGTTGCGGAAATAAGCATGGTCGGCATCATTCACTACAGGATGGGGAACGTAACGTCAGTAAGGAATGCGTTTGAATTTTTGGGCGTTCCGGTGAAGATCGTTGAAACCCCGCAAGCGTTGAATGAAGTAACTCATATCGTGTTGCCGGGCGTCGGGGCATTTTATGAGGGAATGAAAAATCTTCGCGAGCTCGGTTTTGCGGAAGCGTTGGTTACGGCGGCCGTAAAAGAAAAAAAGCCGTTGCTCGGACTCTGTCTCGGGATGCAGCTGCTTGCTTCGTCGGGCAATGAAGGGGGAGAGAGTGAAGGTCTCGACCTTATTCCCGGCCGCGTAAACCGATTGCCGGAGGGGCAAGAGCGCGTTCCCCACGTTGGCTGGAACACCGCAAACGTGGTCCGCCCGAACGATCTTATAAAAGCCGTCGCCGATTTTTATTTTGTTCATAGTTATTATGTTGCCGCCGAGGACACGGCAACCGTCATCGCCACGACCGATTACGGCATTACATTTCCGTCGGCTGTTGCCCGTGGGAAGATATACGGCGTGCAATTCCATCCGGAAAAGTCGGATAAAGCAGGTCTTGAAATTCTGCAAAATTTTGCCCGCCTCTAATTCAATGCTTAAGACGCGTCTCATACCGGTGTTGTTTTTGAAAAACGGACTGATTGTCCGCAGTGAGCGCTTCCATGATTTTCGGGAGATGGGCAATCCGATTAATCAGCTGGAGCGGCTGCGCGATTGGAACGCCGACGAGCTTATTTATATTGATATCACGAGAGACGGCGATTATGATTTGAAGCGCGACGATTTGAAAGTGAAGCGCCAGACGAATATCGTTGAAATTTTGCAGGGGATTGCCCGCGTGTCGTTTATGCCGCTCACGTTCGGCGGACGCATTACCACTATGGAGCAGGTTGACGCGTTTATCGCGAATGGCGCCGACAAGGTCGTGGTGAACAGCGGCGCGTACCGCAATCCCGGCTTGATTAAGGCGATAGCGCAGAAATACGGCAGTCAGGCGATTGTCGTCGGGATTGACGTGAAAAACACCGACGGACACCCTACGCTTTACATTGACAATGGCCGGACGAGAGTCAATGATGATGTGATATCCTATGCCAAGCGCGTTGAGGCCCTGGGAGCCGGAGAGATTTTTTTGAATTCAATTGACCGCGACGGCACTTCCGATGGATACGATCTTCCATTTATCAAGAGTATCGTGGCGAACGTAAGGATTCCGGTCATTGCGTGTGGCGGCGCGGGCGACTTCAACGATTTTGTCGATGTCGTACAAAAAACCGGCGTCTCTGCGGTCGCCGCCGGAAACATTTTTAACTTTACCGAAAACGCGTATATCCGGGCGAAGAAGAAAATGAAAGAAGCGGGTATTTGTGTCCGGTAGCTTCAAACAATATGATTAAACCTCCAATAATGAAATATTGCGCCCGCTGCGTGTATCCGGGTGTTGCCGCGACGCCACTCACGTTTGATGAGCACGGGGTTTGCAGCGGCTGCCGAACGTACGATGAGCAGAAAAAAATTGACTGGACAACACGGGAAGGGAAGTTTAAAGCCCTGCTCGAAGAATATCGTTCAAAAGACGGGTCAAATTATGACTGCGTGATTCCCGTCTCCGGAGGTAAAGACAGTTTTTACCAGACGCATCTTATTGTTAAAAAATACGGGTTGAAGCCGCTGCTCGTCACGTACCGTGAGAACAATCATACCGTCGTGGGAATGCGGAACATCCAGCGGATGAAGGAGGTGTTTGGGGTGGACTATATTGAATTCACGCCAAGTTTGTCGGTCATCAAGAAATTGAATCTGTGGGGCTTCATCAAAACCGGTGATCCGAATTGGCATACGCATGCCGGTATTTTTACGGCACCGATTGTTGTCGCCGCGAAATTCAACGTGCCCTTAATCATTTGGGGAGAGCACGGGTTTATGAATCTCGGTGGGATGCATTCGTACAACGACTACATTGAATTCACGGCGAAATACCGGAAAGAACATAGTTTGCGCGGATATGACTGGTATGATGTTGTCGGCAAAGAAACCGGTTTATCGGAACAGGACATGCTGTGGGCGAAATATCCCAGCGATGAGGAGATTGAGAAAGTCGGTTTGCGCGGCATTTTCATTTCCAATTATTTCGGCTGGAATCAGGATGATCACACAAAGCTTATGATTGAAAAATACGGATTTGAAATTAATCCGGAGCCGTTTGACCGCACCTATAAACGCGACAGCAATCTGAACGATGTGCACGACAACGGCATTCATGATTATATGAAATATGTGAAGTTCGGCTACGGACGCGCGACCGACCATGTTTGCCGCGATATCCGGACGGGAAAGATGACGCGTGAGGAGGGAATCGCGATGGTCAAAAATTACGACCATGTTGTTCCGGGTGATATCGGCCGCTGGCTGGATCTTGTCGGTATGTCGCGGACGGAATTTGATCGGATTGCCGACACGTTCCGCGACCCACGGGTCTGGGTAAAAGATGAATATGGCCATTGGATAAAGGATAATATTTGGGATCATAAGTAAGTCCAATATGTTTTTTAACGGCGGCGAATTCTGGGGGCGGGATCCGAAATATGGCTTGGAGCAATCCCTTGAATCGTTACAATTGAAGAAGCTGGGACTCATGAGCCATGTTGAGGCCGTTTTTTTTGATATGGAAAACGGAAACCAAAAAACAATCGCGCTTGCCAAGAAGTACCCGAAGCGTTTTGTGCCGATGGCGGTGATTAATCCGCTTCACTACGAAGCGTCAACAAATTATTTGCAGCAGCTGAAGCGCAAAGGGTTTAAAGGATTCTCTCTTTTTTCGCATTATCAGCAGTGGAAACTCAATCAGTACGCGGTACATGCCCTGGCTTCGGAATTTTCCGGTATCGGATTACCGGTACAAATTGGCGTGGCTTCAATTGAAGAATTAGCTTTTGCCGTGGAAGCGTTTAAAAACGTCTCGGTGCCGGTACTGATTCGATGGCTGCGCGGCGGAGGGTACAATGCCATTGCCGACGAAATCGCGATTGCCAAGGATTGCCCGAACTTCTTTTTTGATGTCGGCAATCTGACGTCGCTTAACTCCGTTCGTTATCTTGCGGAGTCGATCGGATCAGATCGTCTTTTTATCGCGACAAATTCGCCCCTTGTCTATGATCTTTCCGGTCGCTTGCTCGTGGAGTATGGCGGGCTTTCCAGCGCCGATTATGAACAGATTACGTGGAAGACCCTCGCTGATATTTTTAAGATTCAAAAAAAGTGGTTTCCGGCATGTGACGGTATGATGAGCAAAGGGGAAGAGGCAACGATTGCCGAACATATTACCCGTCCGAAAATTGATCCGCATTGGCATTCCGAAGGGTGGGATGTCATTGAACCCGGAAAAGATTATCGTTCTTTTAAAAAAGCTTGGGATGACTGCCATTATGAGGCGGTGATCGTGTCTTCCGTTCTTGCGTTGAATTATGATATGAGCGCCGGAAATCGGAGCGTTGCGACGCTCATTAAAAAGGACCCGCGCGCGTACGGTTATATCGTGATTGATCCGACGCGCACCGATGATTCTCTTGCTGAAATAAAAAAATACGCCAAAAATCCGCGGTTCGTCGGCATAAAAACGATTCAGGATTATTACAGGACCGGATTAGATGATCCGCGCTATGCGAAGATTCTGGAAGCCGCGGAGCATTATCATTTTCCGGTTTTGGCGCATAAAGCCGGTCTGGCAGTCGCGGCGGCGCGGTATCCGAATGTTTCTTTTATTGCCGGGCATTGCACGTACGAAAATTTTTCAGAATTCATTCCATTATCAAATGTTACGTTGGATGTTACCGGGAGTTACGCGCACCGTGGGGAGACGAATCTTGCCGCTATGATGAACGCGGTCGGTAGTACGCGCATGGTATATTCCAGCGATAGCCCGACCATTGCTCCGTATTGGGCGATCGGGAAGATCGTCGGCTCATCGTTCGACGAAAAAACACTGCAAGCGTTGTATCACGATAATGCCGCGCGAATTTTTACGCGGTTGCCGAAAACATCATGAATACTCCGCGATATCTTATTGAGAGTAAGCGGCTGGGGTTGCGGAAGTTGTTACCGGCGGACGCGACGCCGAGTTATGTGGGTTGGCTCAACGACGTTGAAGTGCAGCGGTACACCCGCCGGCGCGGAAAAAGGTTTTCGTTGAAGGATGTGCGGGCGTTTATCGCGTCAGCCGCGCAATCACCGGATTGGCATCTTGCGGTAGTTATGAAAGATGGGGATCGGCATATCGGGAACATTTCCATTAACAACATTGATGCGCGAAACAAAAGCGCCGAGCTTTCCATCATGATCGGCGAGCGAAGTGTCTGGGGAATGGGCTACGCGAGCGAGGCGATCGCGCTCGCGACAATGTTTGCTTTCAAGACGCTGAAGCTCCATCGGCTCTGGGCCGAGTCACCGAATCCGGCGTTTAATGCCGTTATGGGAAAATTACATTGGGTTTCCGAGGGGCTCCGTCGCGACGCATTCCGGACACAGCGAGGTTATCTGGACTTTGAATGCTGGTCAGTCCTTGAACGCGAATGGAAATCCGAATACAATAAAGCAACATGAAACCCGCTCTACTTAAACGAACATTCGCGCTGCTCATGACCGAAGGGTCTCCCATCGGGCTTACGTATCTTGAAGCGATGATCGCGAATAATTTTTCACCGTCGGTCGTGATCGTTAGCCGCACGAAAAAACTTTCCGCGATGGCTATTCAGACGGTCGGGGAGCGCACCAACAACCAATTCACCTGGCAGCCGCTTGACGCGTTGATTGCCGATCATAAGATTCCGGTGTATTTCACTGCAAATCACAATTCCGATCTTACGGCGGACTTGATTCGTGATTATGCCATTGACGTCGCCATTCTTGGCGGGACGGGAATTATCAAAAAACCGCTGCTTGCTGTTCCGAAGATCGGGCTTATTAATGTGCATCCCGGGATATTACCAGAGTACCGCGGTTGTTCGGCGGTTGAGTGGGCGCTGTACAACAATGATGAGGTCGGGGCAACGTGCCATTTCGTGGTTGAGGAGATTGACCGCGGCGATATGATTTGTACACTCAAAGCAAAGATCGTGCGTGGCGACAAGTATCCCGACGTGCGGCTCAAGGCGTATCGTTTGCAAGCTGAAACATTGATTGCCGGTTTGAACATATTATCTCAAGAAAATTATCGGGAAAAAATCCAGCCGAATCGCGGCGGTAATTATTATGACCCGATTGACTCCGAAAAACTGAACATTGCGAAAGAAATACTCGATCAATCCCGGTACGCTCATTACGTTGAGTAGAATAATCACATAGCAATCCATCATAAATTTTATTAGTGCCTGTCATTGCGAGGGCCGATAGCAGTCGCGCCCGTGGCAATCTTACATTATGATATTGTAAGATTGCTTCGTCTCCGCCAGCTGGCGGACTCCTCGCAATGACGCCAGTAAGTGGTTACATTATAAATTTAAAATATACATATATGAAAAAAATAACAGCAACCAAGCAGAGTAATTTTTGGATGGGGGAGTTCGGTGACAGCTACAGCGACCGGAGTTCGCAGGATATTGAAGGAATGGAATTGACGTATCGTCAGGCGTACGGCGCAACCCGGCTGTCAATGAATAAGGCGTTCGTAGATAAATTGCCGCGCTCAATTTCCATTTTGGAAGTTGGCGCGAATGTCGGGCAACAGCTGGAGATGCTTCGTCTCATGGGATTTACGAACTTGGTTGGCGTTGAGATTAACGACCACGCCATTCTTCAGTCGCATGCGTTGTTTCCGCACATTAACATCATCAAAGCGTCGGCGTTTGATCTTCCGTTCCGTGACCGGTACTTTGACATGGTGTTTACCTCCGGCGTACTGATTCACATCGCGCCGAAGGACGTCAAAAAAGCCATGGATGAAATTTATCGGACGTCGCGATCGCTTATCTGGGGTTTTGAATATTACGACACAAAACACACGATGATTCCGTACCGCGACCGGCGCAATGTGATGTGGAAATCGGATTTTGCCGGAATGTATCTTGAGCGTTTCAAGGACTTAAAACTTGTGCAGCAGAAGATGTTTCCGTATGTCGACGACCTGACCAAGAAAGATGCAATGTTCCTCCTTAAAAAATAGCGGCAAAGCGCCGGACGTCATAAATTTGCGCCGCGCGAAAGAACGCGACAAAGATTTTTTGTTTCAACTCCGCAACGAAGACGCTGTCCGCGCGCAATCTTGGCATACGGAGCGCGTTGATGCGCCCGCACACGAAGCATGGTTCAAGAGCTCTTTGCGAAATCCTAAACGCGTATTGTACGTCGTTGAGGCGGACGGCGCGCCGGCCGGTCAGGTGCGATTTGATGTGGATGATAGCGGTGGATCCGCGGAAGTCAGCGTTGCCGTCGCGGAGCGTTTCCGTGGCCGCGGGATAGGCAGCGAGGCTTTGCGTTCCGCGGGTCAATCGTTCACGAAGGACTTCCCGGACGTCAAAAAGATTTTCGCGCATATTAAGACTGATAACCCGGCGTCCGTAAAGACGTTTTTAAAAGCGGGGTATGAGGACAGAGGAATTGTTAATTATGAAGGCCATACATGCGTTGAAATGGTTGCGGTGCGCTAGGTGTTATATATATGATAGGACTTACGCAATTCATGCTTTTCTGTCATTCCCGTGAAAACGGGAATCCAGTATTAGACCGTTTTTAAAAGCTCTGGATTCCCGTTTTCACGGGAATGACACAGACTGCATAAGTCCTATATGACTATGAACATCGGCAATAAAAAAATCGGTCCCGGGAATCCTTGTTTTATCGTCGCGGAGCTTTCCGGCAACCATCATCAGAAATATGCAGAAGCGGTGGCGCTCGTGGAAGCCGCGGTTGCGGCGGGCGTTGACGCCGTGAAATTGCAAACGTATACGCCGGACACGATAACCTTGAATTGCGACAAGGAGTGGTTCCGGGTCGGAGGTGAAGATAACCCGGAATTATGGAAGGGCAAGACGTTGTATCAGCTCTACCAAACCGCGTATACGCCGTGGGAATGGCAGCCGAAGTTGAAAAAACTCGCGGATAAACTCGGCGTCATGCTTTTTTCGTCGCCATTTGACGAAACCGCCGTTGATTTTTTGACCAAGATGAATGTGCCGGCGTTTAAGATCGCGTCGTATGAAGCGACGGATTTTTTGCTACTCAAAAAAGTGGCACAGACCGGAAAACCCGTTATTGTGTCGGTCGGATATGCCTCGGAAGACGAGGTGCGGTTCGCGATTGACACGCTTCGCGCTCACGGATCGGGAGATATTGCGGTACTGCACTGCGTGACGGGATATTCCGCGCATCCGAAGTGGGAAGATATGAATTTGAAAACTATTCAGGACATCCGCGAACGTTTCGGCGTTGTTGCCGGATTTTCCGATAATAATGCGGGTATAGAGATCCCGGTGATGGCCGCGCGCGCGGGTGCCGCCATCATTGAAAAGCATCTGATTTTAGACCGAAAAACCGGCGGACCCGATGCCGAGTTTTCGTTGGAGCCGCAGGAACTGAAGGCGATGGTCACGGCTATCCGTGACTTAGAGAATCGCGGCGAGCATAAACCGGTTCCGGTCGCGATGCCTGCCTGTCCGGTAGGCAGGCTTGGCAAAGTGCATTATGGGCCGAATAATAAGTTGGAAGAATACAATAAACGGTGGCGCCGGTCGTTGTTCGCGGGAAAGGATATTAAAAAAGGCGAACTGTTCACCAAAGAAAATGTTCGGGATGTGCGGCCGGCGTTCGGGCTTGAAACGAAGTTTTATGATAAGGTCATCGGTAAAAAAGCCGCAAGCGATATTGAATTTGGGACGCCGTTAAGTTGGGACATAATCGCATGATTCGTTACGGCATAAAATTGTGGTCAAGCAACTCGCGCGATATGTTCGCGGATGTGGCGCGGGTTATTGCGAGCCGGCAAATGGATTTTGTGGAACTCTATCACAATCCGTCGGCTCCGTTTGACGAGAAAAAGTTTTCGCTGCTTCGGAGCGTCCCGGTCACGATACACGCCCCAAACAGCGGAAACTGGCATGAGTTTTTAATCGGGGACGCGGAGCGTGAGTGTTGGCGGGAGACGATCGCAATGGCGGATTTTTTAAAAAGCCTATATATCGTTGTGCACCCGGGACGCACGCATACATTCGAAACGTTTTCGGAACAACTTAAAAAAATTGACGACCCCCGCATCCTTATTGAGAATATGGCGGGCTTGGATATTCATGACCAACCGATGTTCGGGCAGACGCTTGAAGATTTGCGCGCCATCGCCAAACAAAAACATATTTGTTTTGATATTGAGAAAGCGATAAAAGCCGCGTGCTATCAGTATAAAGAGCGCAATAGTTTTTTGGCGGAGTGTGTAGCGAAGTTGAGGCCGACTTATTTTCACATCTCCGGCGGCGACAAAGACTCGGCGCGCGATGAACACCTCAATCTTTGGGATGCGAATTTTGATTTTCCATTTATCGGAAAACTTCTCGCTGGTGTTGCGAAAACTTCCGATATTATGCTTGTGTTTGAAACTCCGAAGGAAGGAGACTCGCTGGATAACGATTTGAAAAATCGAGCGTATCTTGAGCGGTTTATTGTTGGCGGTTGACTTTTTTCTGGAACTTCTCTAGAATGTAAGAAGTTCAAAATCGTTTCGGCGGCCTCTTTTTCGAGGAGGACCCATGGAGACCGGCATGAGCCAGGCGTATCTCGCTGCGATGGCCGCGAGCTATGCGAATCAGGAAGGCGGGATCACGATTCCCGCGGATCGGCTGAACGACATCGTGGAGATTCCGCTCGGCTTCCAGCCGCTGGGGATCTGTGCGAGGCCGGCGGATGGTGGCGGTGACGACATCGCCGTCGCCGACTACTTCGGGCCGGCGATCTGCACCGCCCGCGTGAAGCGTGACGAGAAGGGTCTCAACTTCAAGGTGGACTGGATCCGGGGCGCCCGCTTCGGCTTCGACCAGATCCGGCTCTTCCCGGATGTGGCAAGCCCCGGTGGCGCCAACAGGATGCAAACCGTGAACTGGGGTCGGGACGGCACGCTCTGGATCGGCCGGAACACCGGTCGGGAGTTCTTCGTACTCTCGCCGGATGCGAAGTGCGGATGGCATCTCGTGGAGAAGGTGGAGTTGCCCGCCGCGGACCGGGTGGTGCACTCGGCGCTGGTTGGCCTCGGTAACCAGTGTACTCACACGGTTGAGTCCACTAGTGATCTGAAGTGCTGGTCGCAGGTCATCTACGCAGGCAAGCCGAATGCTAAGGGCGTGGACGCTCTTCATCTCCTGGCTTCTTTCCTGTTGCCGTCATGGTTCTATGGACTTGCGATGAAGAACGGTGTCTTCGCGGTGACTGACTTCCAGGCGACTGTGTCGCGCGGGATCTACGACGTGAACAGGACCGACCAGCCGCCTCGGCTCGTCGTCCCGAACGTCTGGGGAACGGGCATCTGCTTCCTCTCGGACGGAAGCGCGCTCGTATCCCGCTACGGTCAGTCGCACCCGTTGGCATTTAACGGGTTGCCGGGGGCGCTCATCTACGTGCCGGCACGGATGTTCGCGTAGCACATCCGATCCTGCCATCCTCTAGTCAGTGAACTGCAAAGCCGACCTCCGCATCTACCATGGTGCGGAGGTCTTCTATTTCATTGCGTGGGTTACCGTTTCGCCGTAGAATGGGTTGTATATGTTTGACTGCGTACGATACACATTTTCATGAACGAAACCGAAGGAACACTTCATAAAGCAATACAAGGCGGAAAGTGGTCGGGGTTGGGACTTGTTGTCCAAAAGATCATCGGCTTCGGGACTTTTTTTGTTTTGGCGCGATTGCTTGCGCCGGATGATTATGGCGCGATTACCATCATCCTGATGTTCGTTGGCGCTCTTGAAACTTTTTCAACGCCGGGGTTCGCGAACGCGATCATTCAGCGGCGTGGGGATACAAACGCGTATCTTGACGTATATTGGACGTTTAATCTTTTGCGAGCTCTTGGCATCGCTATTCTCATTTATTTTGTCGCTCCTTTCGCGGGAGCATTTTTTCATATTACCGATCCTCGCGTCGTCACCCTTCTGCGCTTTAGCGGTTTACTTTCGGTTATTCAGGCGCTCAGCAATCTTGGCAGTATATTTTTTTTCAAAACGCTGGATTTCAAAACGCTTTTTATCCGCGATCTTTCCGGACAGCTCGCGTTTATCGCGGTTGCAATTCCTATAGCGCTCGCGAATCCTTCCGTGCTCGCGCTTTTTGCCGGCTACATCGCTCAGAATATCGCAGGGGTTATTGTGGGGTATGCGTATCATCCGAACCGACCGAAATTTTCTTTTCAATTCGGGCGCTTGCGGGACTTGAGTTCGTACGGCGGGTGGGTGATGGCGCAAAATGCACTGGGGCAGGTTAATTATCTCGTGGAGTCGTCCATCGTTGGTCGCTTTTCCGGCCCGGCGAATTTGGGACTGTACTCCCGCGCGAATAGCATCGCTTCATTGCCGTCCTCGGCGCTGTTCACGATCGTGACGAAAGTGGGATTTCCGGCATACGCCCGGATTCAGGGTGATATGCAAAAACTGCGCGATGGATTTTTGCGGAGTTTTGATATCGCGCTCCTCACGATGATTCCGTTTCTCGTGATTATTTTACTGTTCGGTGAACCGCTCACGCAGATTCTTTTGGGAGCAAAATGGCTGGGCATGGTTTCGGCGATGAAGGTGCTTGTCATTGCCTTGACGTTTGAAGGGCTCGCGGTGATTACATATCCGTTGCTTGACGGCGCGGGATTCCCCGACGTGCGGTTCAAAATGTCCGTCGCCCAATTTTCCATTTCCGCGCCGTTGCTTTTAGTACTCACGCGGTATTTCAGCATATTCGGGGCGGCAACGGCAATGCTTATCAACGGTTTCGCCTTGGCGCTTATCGCGAGTTATTGGAGTTCCCGCTACCTGCATTTGCGTTTTGCTGACGTGAAGGTTCCGCTTGCGGTTATTTCCGGGGCGACACTGATGACCATGCTCGCCGCCGCTCCGTTATATATGTATAGTGCAAGCTTGAGCGCGCCGGTCTTCATTGTGCTGCTCGGCGTTCCGGCGCTTGCATACATTGCCGGAATCATTTTTATCGGCCGGCGTTTCAATACCGGTCCGTATTATACGCTGCAAACGATTATGCGGACGATTGTGTAATTCGCGCCTGTCATCCTCGCGAAAGCGAGGATCCAGGATTCTGCATGGCCATACTCTGGATTCCCGTTTTCGCGGGAATGACAGCATACGAAGAATAAAAAACAATTATGAACCTCTTGGAACACGAAGGAAAAAAATTGTTTAAGCGCTATGGGATTCCGATTCCGGAGGGCGTGGTTGTTTCGCGTACTATGGCGGCGCCGAAGTTTTCCGGACCGTATGCGGTGAAGGCACAAGTGTATTTCGGCGACCGGGCGAAAGCCGGCGGAATTCTTTTCGCCGATGATAAGCGCGGGGCAAAAACCGTTGTTGCCGGTTTGCTTTCCAAAACATTGCGGGGTGAACGCGTGAAAAAAGTGCTGGTTGAGCAGAAAATTTCGGCAATAGCGGAATATTACGTGAGTTTCAGCTACTCCACGGACCACCGCGCGCCGGTTTTAGCTGTAAGCGTTTCCGGTGGCACGGGAACAAAAAAAGCGGATGTGTTTCCGGTTGATATCATCGGGGGATTACAGCCGTTTTTTATCCGGAGCGCGTTGCTTCGCGCAGGGATTCCGTTTGCCGACCTCGGTGGCCTCATGCCGATCGTCAAGAGTTTGTGGAATTGCTTTGTCGGCGAATACGCGCTACTTGCGGAAATAAATCCGCTGATGAAAACCGCGGATGGAAAATTTGTTGCGGCCGATGCCAAAGTGATTTTGGACGACGAGAAAATCAAGCCCGGCGATCGGCGATTTATTGACATGGACGGGGACATTGCGATTCTCGCCTCCGGCGGGGGAGCATCGCTCTTAAACATTGACGCACTGTTGAAATATAACGGACGGCCTGCAAACTATACTGAATATTCCGGCAATCCGCCAAAGGAAGTGGTGCGGGATTTAACAAAGCGCGTGCTCGCGCGTCAGGGCCTCAAGGGCTTGTGGGTCATCGGCGGCACGGCAAATTTCACCGACATTTATGAAACCATGGTCGGTTTTATTGAGGGGCTGCGCGAGGTGAAACCTAAGCCAACATATCCCATCGTCATTCGTCGCGACGGACCGCGCCAGAAAGAGGCGTTCGCCATGCTGCGCGAGGTTGCCAAAAAGGAAGGATATCGCTTTGTGTTGTTTGACGGAGAAACATCAATGGCGGAGAGTGCAAAGGAAATGGTGAAGTTGGCGTATAATAAACGAAGTATTTAGTATGGAGTATTGAGAAGACAGTATGGGCTCGCGCGCTCTTTTCTCTTATACTCACTTCTTGATACTCAATACTAAATACTTTTCTAAAATGGCCATCTTAATCAATAAACAAACCCGCGTCCTCATCCAAGGCATCACCGGCAACGAGGGTTCGCGCGCATGCAAAGAGATGCTTGCGTACGGCACGCAAGTTCTCGCGGGTGTGACGCCCGGCAAAGGCGGACAAGTGGTGGAGGGCATCCCTGTGTATAACGCCGTGTTTGAGGCGCTTACAGCTCACCCCGAAATCAACACCTCGCTTATCACTGTGCCGGCAGCGTTTGTGAAAGACGCGGCGCTGGAAGCCATTAACGCACGCATTCCGCTCATTGATATCTTGACCGAGCATGTGCCCACCGCGGACGCGGCATATATTGTTGCCGCGGCGCGCCGCAATAATGTGCGTGTTATCGGCCCATCATCGGTCGGGATTATTTCGCCGGGGCTTGGAAAAATCGGAAGCATCGGCAGTGGCGAGGTGAAAAAGGTATTCACGCCCGGTCCCATCGGCATTATTTCCAAAAGCGGGGGAATGACGGCGGAGATTTCCGCGACGCTCTCGCGCGCGAAATTAGGGCAAAGCACCGTCATCGGCATCGGAGGAGATGCAATTATCGGTTCGGATTTTGTAGATCTCTTGATGCTGTTTGAAAAGGACGCTGACACGAGAGCGGTTGTGCTGTTCGGCGAAGTTGGCGGAACATACGAAGAGCTCGCGGCGGAGTTTATTAAACGCGGCGGCTTCACGAAACCCGTCATCGCGCTTGTTGCGGGAAAGTTTACGGAAACGTTGCCGCAGGGGACGGTACTCGGTCACGCGGGTGCGATCGTCGCGAGAGGCCACGGAAGTTATGCATCAAAGGTTGCGGCATTTCGAAAAGCGGGGATTATGGTGGCGGATATATTGGATGAAGTGCCGGGACTCATTAAGAAGGTATTGAGTATATAGTATTGAGAAGACAGTATGGAATCGCAAAAATCTCAAGAGAAAATTCAGTCATTCACCGATTTGGTGGCGTGGCGTAAGGCCCATGAGCTTGTAGTAATCGTCTACCGTCTTACGAAAAGTTTTCCGAAGGAAGAACTTTTTGGTTTGAGTAATCAGCTACGGCGCGCAGCAGTTTCGGTTTCGTCAAACATCGCGGAGGGTTTTTCTCGGCGGAGTCGAATAGAAAAGAACCGTTTTTATGACATGGCGCAAGGTTCTCTCACTGAAGTTCAGAATCAGCTTCTTGTAGCGCGCGACGTCGGATATATTTCCAAATTTGATTTTAGCAGCATTGCTCAGCAAACCGTTATCGTCCACAAACTCATCACTGGGTTAGTCAAAAGTTCTCGCGATAACAGTTAGTCCCTGCGTGTATACTGTCTTCTTAATACTCAATACTCTATACTTGAATAAATGCCATGAAATGGAAAACCTCAATCAGTACGCATAAAAACGGTGAGCTCTACATTCGCGGCTACAAGCTGACGGAGCTTATCGCTACGAAGTCATTTCCCGAAGTTGTTTTTTTGTTGCTTGCCGGGAAGATGCCCGCACCCGCGCAGGCTGAATTGCTCGGCGCGATGCTTGTCGCCGCGTGCGAGCACGGCATTGAAGCGCCCTCAACATTTGTGGCGCGCACCACTGCTTCCACCGGCGCGTCGTTCACCGCTGCGCTTGCGGGAGGGATTTTGACCATCGGGAAACATCACGGCGGAGCCATTGAGACATTGGCTGAACTTTTGCAATCAGGAAAGAATGCGGCAACCATCATTGCCGAATTATCTGCTACGGGCGAGCGATTGCCGGGTTATGGGCATAAGGTATATAAAGACGCAGACCCGCGCACAACCGCATTATTCAAGCGCGCGGAAGGACTCGGGCTTTTAGGGAAATATGCGGCGCTTGCGGAAGAGTTGCGACAGGAGCTTCAGAAAAAATCAGGCAAACTGCTTCCGTTAAACATCGACGGGGCGTTTGCCGTACTGCTTTCCGAGCTTGGGATTCACGCACGCATGGGGAATGGTGTGTTTGTGCTTGCCCGGCTGCCCGGACTCATTGCGCACGTGGGGGAAGAATTGGAACGCGAGAAGCCGTACCGGAGGTTGGAGGAGGGGGAGGTGGAGTATGATGGTGTTGAGGCGAAATAGTATCAAGTATTGAGTATCAAGAAGAGAGTATGGGGGCGGTTGGGTATTAAGTATCGGGTATTAAGAAGAAAGTATGGAACAGGAACAAAAAGAAAAAATTAAATCATTTACCGATTTAGTGGCATGGAGAGAAGCGCACGCGCTTGTGCTTTTGGTATACAGAGCTACCAAGCAATTTCCTAAAGAAGAGCTGTTTGGCTTAACAAATCAGATGCGCCGAGCCGTTGTTTCGATTTCGTCTAATGTTGCAGAGGGTTTCTCCCGGCGAAGTCGGGTGGAGAAAAATCGTTTTTATGATATAGCACAGGGGTCGCTTACCGAAATCCAGAATCAGTTGCTTATTGCTCGCGATGTGAGTTACTGTTCAAAAGTTGAATTTGAAGAGATTGCGAGACAGACGGTTCGGGTTCATAAACTTATCACCGGACTGCTCAAAAGTTCACGAAATGATGTGTAGCCTATTCGTTCGTATACTTTCTTCTTGATACTTAATACCCTATACTTGGTTTGCTACTATGCCATCAACTACTGAACGCGTTTTGCTTTGGATCACGAAGGTCGCCTTGTGCATTGTTCCGTTTGTTCCGCTCCTCATCGCGCAGAATATGTTTTTCCCGTACATCACGGGGAAGGCGTTTCTCTTCCGAATGCTCGTGGAGATCGGGTTTTTCGCGTGGGCTTGGCTCGCGATATTCAATCCGAAATATCGGCCGCGGATGACGCCGCTCATGTGGGCAGTACTCGCATGGGTTGTTATCGTGCTTCTTGCGACGGTCTTTGGCGTCAATCCGGCGCGGAGTTTTTGGTCTAATTTTGAGCGCATGGAAGGGACGATTGACTATCTGCATTTGGCCGCGTACTTTGTGGTGCTCTCGCATGTCTTCCGACGCAAGGATTGGACGGTGTTCCTGCACTGCGCGGTTGTCGCGGGACTTCTGCAGGGCGTGTATGCGCTATTCCAAAAACTCGGATATCTGATTTCTCCGCAGGGCGGATTCCGTACCGATGGCACCATCGGCAACCCGACATACTTGGCCGCGTATCTCATGTTCATTGTCGTGTACGCGCTGTTGCTCTGGTTATATGCAAAAAACACATGGACGAAGTGGTATCTCTTGGGTGCCTCATTTTTCACGCTACTCATCATTTACTTCACCGCAAGCCGCGGCCCGACCATGGCGTTGCTCCTCGGCGGAGTTTTCGCGGGCGGGCTTTTCCTTGTCTTTATGCGTTCGGACAGCGCCGTGTCAAAGCGTTTGAAGCGTTTGGTTTTTTCCGCACTCGCCCTGCTTATTATTCTTCCCGCGGGGCTTTGGATGGCTAGGAACACTTCGTTTGTGCGCGGCAGCGATGTGCTGATACGCCTCACGTCCATGTCCTTTAGGGAACGGACGATTCTTTCGCGCTTTACGATCTGGAGCATGAGCTGGGAAGGTTTTAAGGAACATCCGTTGCTGGGTTGGGGTCCGGAAAATTATCTCATTGTATTTTCAAAATATTATAAGACGGAACTCTGGCAGCAGGAGCCGTGGTTTGATCGTTCGCATAACATTGTTTTTGACTGGCTGATTAACGCGGGGCTTCTGGGTCTTGCCGCGTACTTCGCGATGTTTGTGACCGGCGTCGGAATGTTATGGAAAAACTACGCGCTTGCCCGGGAGGCGGCGGACAACCAGCACGCCATCGCAAAGGAATATGACGCGGCGCGGGAGTTAAGAGTTGCCATCGCGATTTCCGGGCTGCTCTTCGCGTACGTCCTGCAAAACTTTTTTGTATTTGATAATATCGCGACGTATATCAGTTTCTTCGCCTTGCTCGCGTTCATTCAAAGCACGGCATTTGCGCACGCCGAAAGTTCCGACGAGCGGCGTGCCGCCGCGGCGGCGCAACGGGGACGCGCGAGTATTGAAGCAATAGCAATGGTTTCCGCAATGCTGCTCATCGGACTTACCTTCACGTTGTACGTGCTGAATATCAGGCCGTTGCTCGTCAATTTGCACTTGCTCAATGCGTTAAAGGCCCAGAGCGCGCAAAACATTCAGGGCGCGTACGATGAATATAATGCAGCGCTTTCGTATGGCACAGCGTTGGGAAAGATGGAGATTGCGGAGCAATATTCGCGTTTTGCGCTCGCGGCGGGCGTTGTGCCATCGTTAACGTCGGAGTTCCGATCGCAGATGTTGCGGCAGGCGATTGAGCTTGCCGAAAAGGTGGTTGAGGAAAATCCGCTAGACCCGCGTTCGCGGCTGTTCCTTGGTATTATTCTTTCCAAAGTGGGTTTGTACGACAAAGCGCTTGCGGCGTTTGACGTCGCGTTGAAGCTCTCGCCGATGAAGCATCAGGTATATTTTGAGCTTTCGGACTCCTACCTCCAGATGGGGAACACAAAGAAAGCCGTTGAGACGATGGAGTATATTTATCAGAAAACGAAAAATTTTGGCGCGGTCGGGATGAACCTTGTCGCGGTGCATATATTGAACGGTGACCAGGACGTTGCCGACAAATATCTTATGGAAAACTTCGGCACCGTTGATGTGCCGGATCAGTTGTTGCTCCGCGTTTACAAAACCATCGGCAAAGAGGACCGCGCTGCAAGGATTCTGAAAGCGCTGGGAGGAGCGGCGCAATAAGTACCAACGTCAAAATCTGCCCCGCAATGCGGGGCAGATTTTTGACCGCGAAACCATCGAGTGAAACCTTTTATAGTTATGCACAGTTACTCCGCAACTCCGTTTGCTATACTAAAAAAATAAGGAGAAACGCGTGCGTATTCTGCGTACGCGAAGAACCCATCTCAAGAGTACTCTGTAGTCGAGGGAGGTACTTTTGAGGTGAGTTCTACATTATAAACTAGGTCGCTTTATAAATTAATTAAAAAAAACTTTATGGAGAAGAGCAGAGTTATGAGTCGTAGCAGCCAAGTTGCTGCAATCGCGACATCGGTTGGTTTGTCGATCGTGTTGACCGTCGGCGCCGTGTTTGGCGCGACGACCATCAGTACGGACATTACTACGGGCGGTTCGCTTACGGTGACGGGCGCCGCGACATTGAGCAGCACGCTCACGGTGACGGGTCTCACGACGCTCGTCTACGCATCGTCAACGAGCCAGTCGCTTACCGGTAACTTGATGGTCGGAGGCAAGGCAACCACAACGGGCGCGAACGGCAACATCGCGACGCAGGGAACGTTGACCGCGGTTGGTCTTACCACCCTTGGCTACGCGACCACGACCGGTGTCTCGTTAAACCAAGCGAGCGCTCTTATGGTCGGCGGCATGGCAACGGTAACCGGTTCAACAGGTAACATCGCAACGCTTGGAACATTAACCGCGAGCAGCCTCTCAACGCTCGCTGGCGTTATCTCAAGCGCGTCATCCACGATGTCCGCCAACTTGTATGTCGGCGGAAATCTTCAGGCAACCGGCACTTTGCAGGTGACTGGCGCATCGACGCTCACCGGTCTCACGACCATGGTCTACGCATCGTCAACCAGCCAGTCGCTTGCGTACGCCGGAACCTTAATGATCGGCGGCAATGCAACGACGACGGGTTCAACGGGTACCATCTCAACGCAGGGTTCCGTGATAGTCGGAACGACCGCAAGCACGACAAACTTGCTCGTCGGCGGCGGTTCAACCCTTACCGGCATGGTGACGGGTTTCTGCAACATCCCGAACTCCACCGTTGTTGCTTCCACGTCAGTTGGCGTGGCTTGCACTAGTGCTACGGGAATTTTGACGAGCTACCGCGTGTTCGTGATGGCAACAGGTTCGCTCCCAACGAACTTCATTGTCACTCAAGCATCGTCAACAGGCGCTGACAGCATCGGCCTCATTATTAGGAACGCCGGTGACCAGCCGTTTGGCAACACTACCGGAAACGTGTCCCTCAACTTCTGGGGCGTCAAGTAATTAGCGGATTAAGCACGAACGACTAACACAATGAAAAAATATCTTTCAGTTGTTATCTCGCTTCTTGTCGTTCCGCTTCTTGCTCTTGGTGCCACAACTGACGTGAGCCTTCAGCCTTCCGCGGCACAGCTCTCCGTCAGTGGTTACACGCTCGTTGTTGCAAGCCGTCAGTCGCTTATGGACTCCCTTACAGTTAATGGAAGCGACTTCTCGGTGGTGACGACCGGTGGACTCTTCTTGCAGGTGACGTCAGCCGATCGGCGTCTGTTCACGGTTTCTCCGTCTCAGTACAAAACCGGCAGCGACTGCACCTCGTCCCTATCAAGCGTAACGATTGAAGTTCCTGACTCAAACACACAAACTCTTACCATAACCGTTACTCCGTCCACAACAAACACCTGCAGCACTGACGGTGGAGGCGGTGGTGGTGGAGGCGGTGGAGGGGGCGGAGGCGGAGGCAGCAGCGGAAGCCCAAGCGCTGCGCCGACAATTCCGGCGGTAGTATCGGTTCCCGCGACAAGAGAAGCAACTATTGCGGCAATCAAGGCAAAGCTCGCAGAGCTTGCGGCGAAGATTTTGGCGGCAAAAGCAAAGCCATCGGCAGTAGCGCAAACAGCTTCCCCTGTCTTTAATAAGGACCTGGTGCGAGGCGCCGCGGGCGACGACGTAAAACTGCTGCAAAAATTCTTGGGTGTTGAGCAAAACGGAGTGTTCGGTCCCGCAACGGAAAAAGCGGTGAAGGCATTCCAAAAGAAATACGGTTTGTCGCAGGTTGGCCGTGTAGGCCCAGGAACCCGGGCGAAGCTTGAGGAGGTCTACGGCGGCAAGGCCGCGGCCCCCGCAGCGCCAGCTCCGGCCCCGGCGAAAGCCACTCCGGCACAGCTTGACGCGTTGAAATCGCAGATTGAGGCGTTGACGGCGCAGGTTGCGGCAAAGAAAGCCGCGGCTCCCGCTCCGGCACCAGCCTCGGTCGCGAATCCCAATCAAGCAAAGATTGACGCGGCAAAAGCGCAGATTGATGCGATTGTGGCGCAGATTAAGGCGATGCAGGCAAAGAAGCCATAGAACTCGCTTCGTGAAAAACAACGACCAGCCGCTTGAGACGGCTGGTTTTTGTTTAGTGAAACGCGTTTGCGACTGGGGCGGTTGTATTTTTATATTGACAGGCATAACATATATCAAATGAAAGCGACGAAGAGGTTTGTGGGAATTATCGGGGTCGGCATGGTTGGCGGCGCCTTGGCGCGCTATTTTTTGGAAGTGAAAAAATATCGCCGCGGGACGGATGTGTTGCTGTATGACGCGGACGCGAAAAAGGGTTATAGCGATGACGTGAACGGCGCCGACATTATTTTTGTCGCGGTGCCGACTCCGCGCGATAAAAAAACCGGCGTGTGTGATACCTCAATCGTCGAGGTGGCGCTGGGTACGCTGCGTGACGGGAAAATCGCCGTGATTAAATCCACGGTTTCTCCCGGTACGACTGATGCGTTGCAGAAAAAATTTCCGCGGCTTATGGTGCTTTTCAGTCCTGAATTTTTGACTGAAAAAAATGCGTGGAGTGACACTATCCATCCCGACCGGCAAATTGTGGGATTCACCGCTGGCCATGAGAAGGAAGCGGCGGAAGTGTTAAAGCTTTTACCTGAAGCCCCGTTTCAGTCGCCGTCAAAAGATGCACACATCACCGCGCTTGAGGCGGAGCTTATTAAGTACGCGGGCAATGTGTACCTTTCCCGGAAAGTCGTGTTTGCAAATGCGTTGGCAAAGATCGCGGAGAAAGTCGGCGCTAACTATAACCATGTGCGCGCCGGCATGTCCGCGGACGCGCGCATCGGGAAATCGCACTTGGACGTGGATTACAACGCCTACCGCGGCTTTGGCGGCTATTGTTTCCCGAAGGATACCTCGGCACTGATGATGTTTGCGAAGGATACGGGATTGGATGATGTCTACGCACTGCTTAAAGCCGACTGGGATTTTAACGAAGCATTGCTCCGCAAGCAGGGGTTGACGGTTGATGACGTGAGCAGGCATGATGCGGAAATACAAGAAATCATCGCGCGCGTTCAGAAGTCGGCGCTTAAGAGGCGTCCTAGTCGTTGAGATGATAGCGCAAAGTATTTAGTATATTGTATTTGGTATTTCGTATAGGGATCAAAAACGGCTAAATATTTCGCATAGATGATCGGATATTTTTTGCTTATACTAAATACCAGATACTGAATACTATATACCACCCCAATGAAAGCCATCATTCTTGCCGGAGGGTCGGGGACGCGGTTGCGTCCGGTGACGCTGGAAATCCCGAAGCCGCTCTTAACCGTGCGGCGGAAGCCGATTTTGAATTATCTGATTGAGTTTTTTGGCTCACACGGCGTTACGGACACGACCGTGGTTATTCATAAAGACCACGCGGAGGACTACAAATGGTGGAAGAAGCGTTATCGCGCGTCGCTTCCGAAGCATCTTACGATTTTTGCCGAACCGAAACCGCTCGGCACCTTTGGCGGAATGAAATATCTGAAGTCAAAACTGAAAGAGCCATTTATCCTCTCCAACGGCGACGAGCTCAAAGATTTTGATCTCACGGATTTTATCCGAGCGCATCGGGAGAATCCCAGCCATCCGGTTGCGACTATCGCGCTTGTCAAAGTCCCGAATCCTTCGCAGTACGGCGTTCCGGTGATGAGCGGCACGCGCATTACGGAATTTTTAGAAAAGCCCGCAAACCCCCCGTCGTCCTATGTTTCATCCGGAATTTATATTCTTGAGCCGGAAGTGTTTCAATACGCGGACTTTAAAAAAGGATTCTTAATGATTGAGAAAGATGTGTTTCCGCGGCTTGCAGCGGCAGGAAAACTTGCGGGGTATAAAATCAAGAATGGGCGTTGGTTTGATTGTGGGACGCTTCCGCGGTGGGAGAAAGCGATTAGGGAATGGTAGCGGCGGGCGCGCCCTTCTCCAGCAGGAATTCGTTTGATATACATTCGAATAATTTTTTCCTCCGTTTTAACGGAAAAAGTTGAACTCAACCAAAATCCCGCTGCAGGCGGGATTTTGGGATTCAGACAGCAACTTTTTCCTAACTGCGTAAAAAGTTATTTACGAATGTATGCAATCAAACGAATTCAATGCTGGCTCACGGCGCACCCGCCGCTACCTTGTTGTATGGTGAATGATAGAAATGTACACCCCGCTCCGACGTGTCGGAGCGGGGTGTATACTAGACGTAAAGAACCTGGCCGAAACGCTTGAGTACGAGCTCAATCTTCGGCCGTTCTTCGCAGCCGAGGATGAGTGTTGCGTTCACGTTCTGCGCGACGAAGAGACGCGCAGCTTCGGCAATTGCCTCATCGTTTTTGGCTTCGTAGAGCAGGTTTCCGCACCTCATGAGCGCCGTCGTCACTTTCAGCAGTTTGCCGTCCACGGTTTCCCAGTAGAGTGACGGCCCCTTGCGTTCGATCGTGACGCGCGCTTCCCCTCTGTCGAGGAAAAGCACGAGGCGGCCGGGCTTCGCGCTCTCCAGGAAGCGATCTGCGAAGAAGGGAACTGCGAGCGGGCTTTCCGCCCATCCTTTCCCGCCACAGAACGGATCGAGCATCGCGTTCCGAATGGGAGTGTCCCCAGGTTTCAACGACATTACTTTCTCCTTCAAAGCGCGTCGGAGTTCTAATCGTATTATATGCCTCCGCGGCGCAGTGTCAATTTTCCGAGAAAGTATTTTATAGACGGATACATGCGCATGCCCGTCACCGCGCGCATCTTTCTCCAGATAAGCGCGTTGGTGATGAGCTGTGTGATGATGGTTGCCGTTGCGGCGCCTTCAATGCCATAGGAGGGGATGAGGAGTAGGTTAAATACGGCGTTGCCGAAAATCGCGACAAGCACAAAGGTTAAAAAACTTTTTTGCTTATCGTAGGCAAAAATAGCGTTGCCGAGGAGGGTCGCGGGGTAGACGATGAGGATGGTCGCGAGGAGGAGTTGAAATGTGCGAATTGCGGGGGCATATGCCGTGCCGAATACGAGCGTGATGATGGGCGTTGCGAAGATGATCCCGACGGCGACAATGGGAATGGCGACGAGTGTCACGAACGCGACGGATTTTTCAAGCAGGTTTTTCGCCAGCAGTCCGCCGGTTGCAGCAGCGCGCGCAAGCGGAGGAAATATGCTTGTTGCAATGAGCTGCGGAAATACATAGGAAAGAAGGATGAGTTTTTGCGCCGCGGAATAATAGCCGACCTCGGTTGCAGAGCGCAGCCACCCGAGCATGATGATGTCGGTGTTGAGCATGATGGCGCCCATGAGTCCCATGAGGCCGAACGGCCACGCAGTGGCGAGAATCGGGACAATCAAGCGCCGCGAAAAGTTTTTGAGGATGTTGCCGTAATGCTCGCGGAGCGCGATGCCGGTCGCAATAAAACCGATTGCCGAGCCGGTGGCATAGGCCCACGCGAGCGCGGCCGTTGAGCGGTACATGATAAGAAAGATAAATCCCAAAGCGACAATTGCGAAGTTAGTGAACACGACGAGCCCCGCCTCCACTTCCATTTTTTCCAATGCGCGGCACAGCGCCGAGCCGAGGTCGCGCAGGGTGTCAAAGGCAAAGACGAGGAGTAGAATCGGCATGAGGGATGCCGCTTCGGGGATATTTGTAAGGTAGGGAAGCGCAATGATGACGCCTACGACGCAAAAGGTGAGTAACGCGAGTTTTACCCAAAACGCAGTCGCGAGATACCTATCTTTAAGTTCCGGATTGCGGCTTGCCTCCTTGGTGATCAGCGCGTTAATGCCGATGTCGGAGAAAATAGTGAGGAACGCCGCGACACCCAGAGCATAAGAAAATGCGCCCCAGTGTTCGGCGCCCAACACACGCGCTGCATAAATAACGATTCCCGCACGGAGTGCCCGGCCGGTGAGCTGTCCGAAAAAAAGCCAAAAGGTATTTTTGGCGACGGTTTGGGCGGTGGAGCGATTGTGAAAAAGAAATGACGTGATGGCGCGGAGCATTGTATTGTTTTGTCGTCCTCGTGATATTGTCATTCCGGGCTTGACCCGGAATCCAGTTTTTACTCTGGATTCCCGCGTGCGCGGGAATGACAAGTTACGCGTGTTGCGCTTAAGTTATTTTCACTAACAACAGTTTCAGCGTTTTGAAAATAATTGCGACGTCCAGTAGAAATGAGCGGTTTTTCATGTAGTAGAGGTCGTATTGCAGTTTTTCATACGCATCTCGCGCCGAGGCGCCATAGCGGTAGTTGATCTGCGCCCAGCCGGTGACGCCCGGATTCACGAGCTGGCGGAGTTCGTAGAACGGGATTTCCTGCTTGAGTTTGTCCACGAACTCGGGGCGTTCGGGCCGCGGGCCTACGAACGAAATGTCTCCGATGATGATGTTCCAAAGCTGGGGAAGTTCGTCCAGGTGGGTGTAGCGGAGTATTGCGCCGATGAAGGTAGCGCGCGGATCATGCGCCGTTGCCCACTCCGCCCCATGGGTTTCCGCGCCCACGCGCATGCTGCGGAATTTGTAGAGGGTGAACGGAGCTCCATATTTGCCGACGCGCGTCTGGCGGTGCAGTATGGGAAATCCTCCGGTAAGCATGACGAGTAGCGCGATTATTGCCATCACCGGAAGCAGTGCGATTGCGAGAAGCATTGCCGCAGCTCGCTCCAGCGGAGCAATGAACGCGTCGTACGCGCGCTTGTATTCGGCAATGTTGTCCAAGAGCCACACCTCTTCGGTTTCCGCGAGCGGCACTTTTTCAAACACGCGTTCGTATAGCGTTGCCACGTCAATGACAGAAATGCCCAGCGAGAGCTGGTGATAGATGGTGCGGGCGGATTGCGTGTTCCGTTTGATGTGGCTCGGGATGACAATGGTTGAGATTTTGTGGTCAAAGAGGATTTGCGCGAGGTGCCCGAACTCCGGGTCGTTTGCGCCGCCTGCCATATGGTAGGGAATTTTGTAGCCGAGCTGCGGGTTTTGCTGGATGTGGGCGACAAGCTCATCGGTGACCGGACCGGTCCCTACGAGCAACAGCCGCTCTTTTGATCCGCCGAGTCCCAGGAGTTTGTTGTAGCTCGTGCGCCAGGCGGCGCCGACTGCCGCGAAAATTCCCAAATGGATGAAGAGGTTGGTTTTGGGCGTAATGAGCGTCGGAACAAAGTAGAAGTAGAGGATGGCGAGCAGCGTGCAAATGGTAAGCGCGCCAGCTGCGTTCTTTACGAATCGGAAATCATTTTTTAGCGTCCTTAAGTCATAGAGACCCGCAACATAGAAAATAAAAATCCACGCCGCAAAGATGGCGGAAAACGAGAATAGGTGCGCCTGATAGATGCGCAGTTCGCGCGGCGTATAGACGCCGTAGCGGATAAGGAGCGTCACAGCCAGCGAAAAGTAGAGGATAATGATATCCCCCGTGAGCAGCAAGGCCTGTTTGATATATCGGGTGCTGTACATAAAATGCTACGAATATACGAATGGCTTACGAAAATACGAATGGACAAGGAGTGTCATTGCGAATCCGCCTAAGGCGGCGGAGCAATCTTTCCTTATGATTCTATCTTATTCGGGACATAAACAAAACCTTTTTTATTGCAGTTAAGTTTTCATGAGTATATAATGGAAAGACGGTCGCAAAACATTTATTATTTAATATATTGCTATGACAAAATCCGTAAAAATTTACAGCACGCCGACCTGCATGTATTGCAAGATGGCGAAAGATTTTTTTCAGAAGAACGGCGTCACATACGACGAGGTTGATGTTGCCTCCGACATGGACGCGCGGAAAGAGATGGTGGAGAAGTCGCACCAGCTGGGTGTGCCGGTGATTGACGTTGAGGGAGAGATCTTCGTTGGGTTTAATCGTTCGGAGCTCGCTAAGGCGCTTGGAGTGAAGTAGGGTATAGCGGTTAGCGTACAGCGTTTAGGCGGTTGAAGGGAAGGATGCCGAACTCTTTTTAACTAAACGCTAAACGCTGTACCCTAAACGCTTGTAACTTTTATGTACGATTTAATCATTGCGGGCGGCCCGCCTATAGCGAGGCTCGCCCGACACAATACTATATGTATGATTTAGTGATTGCGGGCGGCCCGCCTATAGCGAGGCTCGCCCGACACAATACTATATGTATGATTTA
>Ga0082335_1000648_pt1 | contig 83946 bp, 80 predicted proteins | sample Subgrocontami58m_FD_72375 | JGI IMG/M metagenome (GOLD analysis project Ga0082335, IMG submission 72375) | Subsurface groundwater microbial communities from S. Glens Falls, New York, USA - GMW37 contaminated, 5.8 m (SPADES assembly) (version 2) ...
GCGGGCGGGGGGGGCGGGGGGGGGGGGGGCGGGGGGGGGGGGGGGGGGGGGGGGGGGGGGGGGGGGCGGGGGGGGGGGGGCGGCCGGCCTTTCCATGCGGGGGCCGCGGGCCCCCCCGCCCCAAGAAAGAGGGAGACGGTGAGGCGGAGCGCCTGCTGCGCGATGTCGAACAGGAGATAGCGCGGCGACGCGACGAGGGCAAGGACTGAGGTGGGTCTATGGCTGCAAAGTGGGTTGCCGGGTTGGTGGTGGGACTGGCTCTGGGTCTGGCCATCTGGGGGTTGCCCCGGGTGGGCTTGGCCCAGGGGCCGGTCCCGCCACCCTCGCCCCATGTGGGCCTGAGCAACGGGTGCGAGTCGTGCCATGGCCCCCAGGGAATAGCGCCCCTCCCGCCGGACCACTCGGGGGCGCTGGGGGCCAAGTGCCTGGCCTGCCACAAAGGCGCCGCAGGGCCTCCCACCCCCGTCGGCACGTTCCCGCCAGCCAGGGACGATGCTTTTTGCACCTCGTGCCATGCCAACTCCCAACTGCCCGACCTGCCTCTCGCCGGGGGGCAGACTCTACCCCTGATCGTGGACACCAAGGTTTTCCAGTCATCGGTACATGGAGGCAAGCTGACCTGTGTGGACTGCCACAGCCGGATCACCGGCTATCCCCACCTGAACCCACTGCCGCCAACCCGGCGTGAGTTCACTCTGGCGCAGTATGAGGTCTGCCGGCGCTGCCACTTCGCCAACTACACCAAGACGCTGGACAGTATGCACTACCAGATGCTAGCGGGGGGCGACACCCGTGCGCCCGTGTGTGTGGACTGTCATGGCGCGCATAACATACCCCCGCCTGCCAAGCCCCGGGCGCATGTTTCCCAGACGTGCGCGCAGTGTCATGGTGACATCTACGACACATACAAACAGAGCGTCCATGGCAATGCCTTGGTGAACGAGGCCAACCAAGATGTCCCCGTGTGCACTGACTGCCACAGCAGCCACGACATCCAGGACCCGCGGACGGCCGCCTTCCGCCTGGATATCCCCTCACTGTGCGCTCAGTGCCATAGCGATGCCAAGCTCATGGGCAAGTACGGCATATCGCCTAATGTGACGAAGACCTATCTCCAGGACTTCCACGGGGTATCGGTGTCCCTGGCTAGCTTGCGCAAGCCGGCCGCACCGCCTGCCCAGGCCGTGTGTACTGACTGCCACGGCATCCACAACATCCAGCAGGTTGATGCACCCAGCTCATCGGTCCTCAAGGCCAATCTGGTAAAGACCTGCGAGCAGTGCCATGTAGGCGTTACGGAGAACTTCCCGGCTGCCTGGCTCTCCCACTACGAGCCCAGCCCGAGCAAAGCGCCCATGGTGTTCCTGGTGAGGACCTTCTACCGCATCCTCATTCCGTTCATCATCGGTGGCCTGTCTATCCACATTCTGCTGCACCTGTGGCGCCTGGCGATCAACCGCTGAGAGGGGGTGGACATGGAGAGCACGGAGGCTAAGGAACAGGCGGCGCAACCCGGCCAGGAGGCGCTGGACTATTTCACCCGCTTCCCCCTGGCGCAACGCCTGGAGCACATCGTCATCATGGTCACGTTTACCGTTCTGACGGTCACGGGCCTCTCCCAGAAGTTCCACGACAACGGGCTGTCCCAGTGGATCATCCTGAACCTGGGGGGGATCGAGACCACCCGGCTTGTGCATCGCTGGGCTGCTCTGCTCTTCACCGCGGGGGCGGTCTATCACCTGGGCTATGTAGGGCTGGCGGTGCTCCGGCGACGCACGCGGTGGTCCATGGTGCCAACCCTTGGGGATGCCCGGGATGTGGTGCTGAGCCTGCGCTATAGCCTCGGCCTCACGCAGAAGCAGCCCCTTTTCGACCGCTTCGACTTCCGCCAGAAGTTCGAGTACTTGGGGCTGGTGTTTGGCGGGATAATGATGATTACCACCGGGTTTCTGCTAGCTTACCCCATAGTCTTCACCCGTTTCCTGCCGGGGGAGTTCATCCCGGTGGCCAAGGAGGCCCATTCCAACGAAGGGCTTCTGGCGTTCCTGACCATTGTTATCTGGCACCTGTACGGCGCTCACTTCAGCCCTGGCCATTTCCCCATGGACTGGACGATATTCACGGGGAAGATCTCCAAGGAGAAGATGATCGAAGAACATCCCCTGGAGTACGCCCGCATTACTGGTAGGCCACTGCCGGCGGAAGGCTCCAAGGCCTCACCAGATGAGCGCGCGGGGCGGCCCCGCGAAGGCGGCTGAAGGGGAGGTAGGTGGACGTGATCCTTTCCGAGAGGGAGAGGAGGTCACCCCGCCGGCGCCTGCGTAGGCGATGACCGCCATCGAGCGGTATGCCCTGGAGACGATAGCCCACTCGTTGGTGGCCCTGGTGGTCCTGGAAGTGCTGGCGCGCATGTGGCGAGCATACCAGCCGGGCCTGCGCCTTCGGTTCCATGCCTTGGCCCTCGTATTGCCCGCTGCAACTGTGCCTGCGTTCCACCTCGTTTACCCGATCTGGGGAAGCCCAGCTTCCCGGCAGCGCTGGGCACTCCTGGACCTGGAGGGGTGGCGGACGCTGGAGGTGTGGGGGTGGCATCCTGTCGTGGTGGGCCTGGGAATCGTCACGGCGGCTACCACCGCGCTGTTCCTGGTGCAGGAGGTCTTGCCCGCTTGGCAGTTGTTGCGGTGGCACCGTGGCAGCCACCCCCGGCCGCCCGCCCCGGACGAGTCAGCCCTGGTGCAGGCGGCCACGGCCCATTTGCCGGGGGGGACTACGCTGCCGCCGGTCTTGATCGCGGACGAGGAGGCGCCTCTGGCCTACGTTCACGGACTGGGCCAGCCCACGCTGGTGCTATCCCCCGCCTTGCTGCGCCTGCTGGATAGCCAGGAGCTGGCTGGAGTGCTGGCCCACGAGGTGGCGCACCTTCGCCGACGGGACAACTGGCTGGGCTGGACCTTGCTGGTGGTGAGAGCTGCTATGTTCTACAATCCGGTGGCCCTCCTGGTTTTCCGGCACGTCCTCCACGATACTGAGCTGGTATGTGATGACGCCGCGGTCATCCTTACGGGGGACCGGCTGGCGCTAGCTTCGGGACTGCTCAAAGCGTGTCGCCCGGTGCCTGGAGAGACGCAGCGTGCCCGTTGGGGGACGTGGGCGCATGCCAGGTTGTCTGCGCTGGACGACCGCAGCCGTCAGGCCGTGGTGGAGGACCGTCTGGGGCGCCTGGTGCACCCACGGCCTGCTGCTCCGGTGGGCTTTCCCAATGTACGTCTTGGTGTTGCCACCGCGGTGGTGGTTGCGCTGGTTTTCCTGGTGGTGTGATGATGGCAAAGGCGGTACGGCAAGTGCCGGGGATTGTGTTCCCGGCGGTCTTTGTGCTGGGGCTGGCGGCCCTCGCACTGCACGGGCTGGACCGTGTGCCCGCGTACCTCCAGCCCGGGACGATGCCGCAGACGTTTGCTTCGGTGCAGGCGGCGGAACGTGGTCTGGGCATGCGCATTCCACTGCCGGCCTACTTCCCGGACTACCTGGAATGGCCCCCGGCGTCCGTCGTGGCCAGACAGCGCCCCGGCCCGCAGGTATCTCTGCTCTTCCGTTTGCAGGAAGGAGATGACCTGGGCCTAGCCATGCTCATAGCCCCGGAGAAAGCGTTGCCTCCCACGTTGCCCATGCCCATACCGGCGGTGGTGTTGAGCTCCCGGCAGATTGACCTGGACGGTACGTCCGCGCTTCTGGTGACTGGCCGTGGGCCGACTGGCGGACCGTTCAACCGGCTGTCCTGGGTGGCCAACGGGTACCGGTACACGCTGGCCACCTCAAGGCCGGTGGCCGAATTGTTGCGTATGGCCCGCAGCCTGCGATAGCCGCGGGCCGGTCCTGGGGCACTGCGAATGATGTCCTGGTTGGGGCTACCTGGTGGGCTGTCCGCCTCTCGCCGCTTGAAAAGCTCCAGCTACGATGTAGCTGCAAGACATTCGGGAAGTTCGGCTTACGGGGCCGGCCGGGGGCTACGCCAACAGCTTCCGCGCCAATCCCATCAACTCCAGGAGGGCAGGGTCTGTTGCCCCCTCTGATCGTTTCAACACCTCTTGCAGTGGGGGGCGCGCCTCCCCTGGCTTCCCCGAGGCGATGAGCGCTGTACCCTTGCTCACCAGGGCGTTGGCCACGGGTTCCGCCAGGATCGGCTCGGAGCGGTCGCCGAAGCGACGCACCACCTCGTCGTACACCTGCACCGCATCTTGGGAGCGGCCCAGTTGCCCCAGGGTATCTCCCTTGTTGATCAGGGCCTGGGCTACCCGTATGGCCAGACCTGGCTCTGTGCGGTCGCCGAAACGACGGACGACGTCGTCGTAGGCGGCTATCTCGTCCTGGGGGTGGGCCAGTTGCCCCAGCGTGACCCCCTTGTTGACCAGGGCCTTGGCCACCTGCTCGGCCAGGGCGGGCTCGGGGCGGTCGCTGAAGCGACGGACGACGTCGTCGTAGGCGGCAATCTCGTCCTGGGGGTGGGCCAGTTGCCCCAGCGTGACCCCCTTGTTGACCAGGGCCTTGGCCACCCATTCGGTCAGGGCTGGCCCGGGCCGGTCACCGAAGCGACGCACCACCTCGTCATAGACCTGCACCTCGTCCTGGGACTGGCCCAGTTGGCCCAGGGTGACCGCTTTGCCAACGAGGGCCCGCGCCACCTGTTCGGCCAAGGGCGCGTCGGGGTGGTCGGCGAAGCGACGGACCAACTCATCGTAGGTGGCTATGGCATCCTGGGACTGGCCCAGGTGGGCAAGTGTGAACCCCTTGCCGTAAAGGGCCTCGGCCACCGGCCCGGCAAACGCCGTCTCTGGGCGGTCGGCGAAGCGACGGATCACTTGGTCGAATACCACCATCGCGTCTTGTGGATGGCCCAGTTGGCCCAGAGCGATACCTTTGTTTGCCAGTGCCTTGGCTACCCATTCGGCTGTGGCTGGCTCTGGCCGGTCACCGAAGCGACGGACCACTTCGTCGCAGACAGTTATCGCGTCCTGTAAGTGGCCCAGTTGCGCCAGAGTGGCCGCCTTGTTGAACAGTGCCATAGCCACAAGTTCGGCCAAGGCCGCCTCTGGGCGGTCGGAATAGCGGCGGGCCACCTCGTCGTAGGCCGCTAGGGCGTCCTGGGACTGGCCCAGTTGCCCCAGGGTATTTCCCTTATTGAACATGGCCTTGGCTAGGCATTCGGCCAAGGGCGCCTCTGGGTGGTCGGCGTAGCGACTGACCACCTCGTCGTAGGTCGCCGTAGCTTCTTGGAATTGGCCCAGTTGCTCAAGACTGAACCCTTTGCTGACGAGGGCCCTGGCCACCTGTTCGGCGAGACCCGCCTCTGACCGGTCGCCGAAGCGGCGGACGACCTCGTCGCAGGCCGCCACGGCGTCCTGGAATTGGCCCAGTTGTCCAAGAGTGAACCCCTTGTAGACCAAGACCCTGGCCACCTGTTCGGCCAGGGTTACCTCTGGCCAGCGGCCAAAGACACGGACCACGTCGTCGTAGACCGTGATGGCGTCCCGTGGGCGGCCCAATTCCCCGAGGGTGACCCCCATGGCGAACAGGACTTTGGCCAGTGTGGCAACGAGGAGTATTGGCGCATGCCGTAGGCGGCTGCCGAGTGGACCCATGTCCGCACCTCCGTGACCTGGTGCCCATCCACAACACCAGGAGCGCTCGGGGAAGCACCAGTGCTCTCCAACTGGGGCCCCTCTTGGTACGGCCAATTGTGCACCTATGGGCCGTCGGATGCAAGACGCCCCGGTTTCGGGTGGTAGGGTGTGGTGCTTTGGCCCCTGCCCCGCAGCCTGCGATAGACGAGGGCCGGCCAGAAGCGCCGGAATGTCGCGATAGTGATACAATAGGCGTTAATGTGACTTGCGCCCGCCTATGGGTTTGCTTTCCGGATTGAGTTGTTATACCATTTCCCACGATTTGCAGGGAGGCCCACATGCCCCGCGTTGTTGTCACGGGTGGCGCTGGCTTCATTGGCTCCCACTTGGCGCAGCGCCTGAGTAGAGACTACGAGGTAGCGATCATTGATGACCTCTCCACAGGCAGGCAAGCCAACATTGCTGGTCTGGTGGGGTCTGGGTCTATTCGCTTTGTCCAAGGAAGCATCAACGATGATCCCCTCTTGCGGCAGGTATGTCATGGGGCGGAGTACGTTTTCCACCAGGCCGCGCTGCCCAGCGTGCCCCGCAGCATAGCAGACCCACTGGGCACTGCGACTGTCAACATAGAAGGCACTCTAAAGGTGCTGCTAGCTGCCCGTGACTGTGGCGTGAAGAAGGTGGTCTTCGCCTCCTCTTCCTCGGTCTACGGCAGGAGCGAGACGCTCCCTCTGCGAGAGGACCAGCCACCCAATCCCCTGTCGCCATACGCCCTGACCAAGCTGACCGCTGAGAGCTACTGCCACCTGTTTCACCGCTTGTACGGTCTGCCGACGGCCTGCCTGAGGTACTTCAACGTGTATGGGCCTCGGCAGAACCCCCATTCCCAGTACGCCGCTGTCATACCTTCCATCGTCTCACGCCTGGCCAAAGGGGAGCACCCCATCATAACTGGAGATGGCGAGCAGACCAGGGACTTCACCTTCGTTGGCGATGTGGTGGAGGCGAATGTGCTGGCTGCCCAGAGCGATGAGTGCGGCGCCTTCAACGTGGGCACGGGGCGCACCAGCTCCATAAACCAGCTTGCTCGGTTGATCATGGAGGTAATGGGCCGTAGGGTGGAGTCCATCCATGTCGAGGCCAGGATCGGCGAGGCCCGACACACCCGCGCCGACATCTCTCGGGCCCGGAGCATCGGCTACAGCCCGAAGTACGATCTGGAAGCGGGACTTAGGTTGGCCGTGCCCCACATACTCTCGGAGGTCTCAGGTGACCTGGCAGCAAAGGCTTAAGCAGAAACTCGACAGCGGCAACTGCACTGTCAGCGTGGTGGGTCTGGGGTATGTTGGGCTGGCAGTGGCTACGGAGTTCTCCCGTGCGATGCCGGTGGTCGGCTTCGACATAGACGAGGCCCGGCTGGCCAAACTGAATGGGGTCCTGGCTGGGGCTGACATTACACTCACCGCAAACGCTCGGGATGTTGGCCGGGGTGACTTCATCATCATCTGCGTGCCCACACCTGTCACCCGGACCAAGGAGCCAGACTTGGGTCCGGTAAGGGGAGCTGCGGAGGCTGTGGCGAGAGTCCTGTCGCCGGGCAAGGTGGTTGTCCTGGAGTCCACTGTCTATCCCGGTGTGACGGAAGAGGTGGTGCTCCCCATTCTGGAGGGCAGCGGCCTGCGGTGCGGCGCCGACTTTGGCCTGGGTTACTCGCCGGAGCGGGTCAACCCCGGCGATGAGGCCCACACATTGCGGACCATCACTAAGGTCGTCAGCGGCCGGGATGCCGAGACCGCTCGTCTGGTGGCCGACCTCTACGGCAAGGTGTGCCCGCACGTATTCCTGGCCCCCGACGTGCGGACCGCTGAAGCGGCCAAGGTTATCGAGAACATCCAGCGAGACCTGAACATTGCCCTGATGAACGAGCTATCTTTGATTTTCGAGCGCATGGGATTGAGCACCCGTCAGGTGCTGGAGGCGGCTCGCACAAAATGGAACTTTCAACCCTACGCCCCTGGCCTGGTAGGGGGCCACTGCATCCCCGTGGACCCCTATTACCTCGTGCACAAGGCCAAGGAGCTGGGTTATCACTCACAGGTGATCCTGGCGGGCCGAGCCATCAACGACCACATGCCGCGTCACGTGGCAACGCTGGCGCTGAAGGCCCTCAACGAGGCGGGCAAGGTGCCCCGGCAATCGCGTCTCCTCATCATGGGGCTGACGTATAAGGAGAATGTCCCCGATGTCCGCGAGGCGCCAGCCCACGAGCTGATCGCGGAGTTGCGTGAGTATGGGGTGGACCTCTATGGTCTGGACCCGCTGCTGGAGGCCGACGTCATACGCCGGGTGTTCGATGTTGCGCCGGTGGCCTCGGTGGGCGAGGTGCCTGTGGATGGGGCTATCATGACTGTAGCGCACGGCGCCTTTCGGGGTATGTCACTGGAGCAGTTGAAAGCCTCGATGAGGCCGCACCCGGTAATGGTGGATGTCCGGGGGGTGTTTGATCCGGGGGCCGCCCGGTCAACTGGCTTCATTTACCGCAGTTTATTGTAGTTGGGAGCACCGCGATGGATAGGATATGTGTAGTTGGGGCTGGGCATGTGGGGTTGGTTACGGCTGCCTGCCTTGCCGAGCTGGGCAACCGGGTCATCTGCACGGACTCCGATACGGGTAAGCTCCACGCCCTGTCCCATGGCACGATACCCTTCTACGAGCCGGGACTGGACGAGATGGTGGCCCGCAACGCGGACAAGGGCCAGCTCTCCTTCACCAGCGAGATAGGGCAAGGGGTGAAATCCTCATCTATCGTCTTTATTTCGGTGGGCACGCCGGAGGGGGCCAACGGGGAGGCTGACCTGTCGGCTGTGGAGGCGGTATCCCGCGATATTGCGGCGGCCCTGGATGGCTACAAGGTCATCGTGGAGAAGAGCACGGTGCCTGTCAAGACAGGGACGTGGGTGAAGCGCACCATCGGGTTGCACAACTCCCAGGGATTCGAGTTCGACGTGGTCTCCAACCCCGAGTTTCTGGCCGAGGGGACCGCCGTCCGGGATTTCATGTGCCCGGACCGGGTAGTCCTCGGCGTGGAGAGCCAACGGGCTGCCGACATAATGACGAACCTGTATCGGCCACTCAATGCGCCTATCATCGTGACGGACATAGAGAGCGCCGAGCTTATCAAGCACGCCTCCAACTCGTTCTTGGCCCTCAAGATCAGCTACATCAATGCCATTGCCAATATCTGCGAGCGGGTAGGCGCCGATGTGACCAAGGTGGCGGAGGGTATGGGTCTGGACAAGCGCATTGGCCCGGCTTTTCTCAAAGCGGGCGCCGGCTACGGTGGCTCGTGCTTCCCCAAGGACGTGGCCGCCTTCATCCGAGTGGCCGAAGAGTCGGGCTACGACTTCGAGCTGCTAAAGGCGGTCCAACGGGTCAACTCCGCCCAGAGACAACTGATGGTGAAGAAGGTCAAGAAGGCCCTGTGGAACCTCAAAGGCAAGACCATTGGGGTGCTGGGCATTGCGTTCAAGCCCGAGACCGACGACATTCGTGAGGCGCCGGCTATTGACATAATACACCAGCTACAGCGGGAAGGGGCCATGGTTAAGGCGTACGACCCCAGGGCTATGGAGGAGGCGCGGGCGGTGCTGGACGGCGCGCACTTGTGCGCCAACCCTTACGAGGTGGCGGACGGCGCTGATGCCTTGCTCATTGTCACGGAGTGGGACGAGTTCAAGAAGCTCGACCTGCTCCGGTTGAAGAAACTGCTTCGCTCCCCGGTGATAATAGATGGGCGCAACATCTACGATCCCGCGCAAGTCGCTGAGCTAGGCTTCCAATACGAAGGGACAGGGCGGTGAGAGTGCTGATCACCGGCGCCGCCGGCTTCGTGGGCTCCCACCTCTGCGACCTCTGGCTCTCTCGTGGCCATCAGGTGATTGGGTTGGATAACTTCGTCACCGGCAAGTCGGCCAACATCCAACACCTTGAGGGCAACGCTGCTTTCCAGTTTGTGAAACAGGACGTGACGGAGGAGGTCCGTATCGAGGGGCCGATTGACTGCGTCCTTCACTTTGCCAGCCCGGCTAGCCCGGTGGACTACGCCAATCTGCCCATCCAGACCCTCAAGGCGGGGGCATTGGGCACCCACAAAGCTCTGGGGGTGGCCCGCGCCAAGGGCGCCCGCTTGGTGCTCGCGTCCAGCTCGGAGGTCTACGGTGACCCGTTGGTGAGTCCTCAGACCGAGGACTATTGGGGCAACGTCAACTTCCTGGGGCCGCGTGGGGTCTACGACGAGGCCAAACGGTTTGCCGAGGCGTTGACCATGGCCTACCACCGCATGCACGGGGTGGACTGCAAGATCGCCCGCATCTTCAACACCTACGGCCCTCGCATGCGCCCCAACGATGGCCGAGTCGTCCCCGCCTTCATTGGACAGGCCCTCCGAGGCCAGCCCCTCACCGTGTTTGGCGATGGCTCCCAGACACGCAGCTTCTGCTATGTCTCGGACCTCGTGGAGGGCATCTACCGCTTGGCGCTCTCCGAGGTGCATGGGCCCGTGAACATAGGCAACCCCCTGGAAATGACTGTCCTGGAGTTCGCCCGCAAGGTGATGCAGTTGACGGGCAACAGCAGCCAGATTGTGTTCCAGCCGTTGCCTGAGAACGACCCACGGGTGAGGCGCCCGGACATCAGCCGGGCGCGCCGCCTGCTGGGCTGGCAACCGTCCGTGACACTGGACGATGGGCTTTCGCGCACCATCCGTTGGTTCAAGGCGTTGACTGATGCCGACCAATAGCCCTGCGGCCCTGGTGACCGGCTGTGCCGGCTTCATTGGCTCAAACCTCACTGAGAGGCTGCTGGCAGAAGGGTACCGAGTCGTGGGAGTGGACTGCTTCACCGACTACTATGCCCGCCAGCTCAAGGAACGAAACCTGGCCTACTCCCGAGAACACCCCGGCTTTCGTCTTCTCGAGGCGGACCTGGTAGACCTCCAGGAGTTCCCGGAGGTTGACTACGTGTTCCACCAGGCGGCACAGGCGGGGGTGCGTGGCTCGTGGGGTGCGGCCTTTGATACCTACCTACACCACAACATTCTGGCTACACAGAGACTGCTCGAGTTCTACAAAGGTCGGCAGCTTCGCAAGTTCGTGTACGCGTCTTCGTCGTCCGTGTACGGCGATGCTGAAGGCGTCATGCGTGAGGAGCGTCCTCTTCATCCCGTGTCTCCCTACGGAGTGACCAAACTGGCTGGGGAGCACCTGTGCACGCTATATGCCAAGAGCTATGGCATGCCCACAATCTCCCTGCGTTACTTCACCGTATACGGCCCACGGCAGCGGCCCGACATGGCCATCAACAAGTTCGTCCGGGCCTTGCTGGACGGGACCGAGATCACCATCTTCGGGGACGGCGAGCAGACCCGAGACTTTACCTACGTGGCAGATGTAGTGGAGGCCAACTTCAGGGCATCGCAGAGCGGTTTGGTGGGGGCATCCCTGAACGTCGGTGGCGGCAGCCCTATCTCAGTGAACGGGCTTATCCGCATGCTGGAAGCGGCAGCCGGAAAAAAAGCGCGGGTGAGGCACGTTGAGCAGCAGAAAGGCGACGTGGCCCACACCTGGGCGGACATTGGCCGGGCGCAGGTAGGCTTGGGCTGGCAGCCTGGGACGGAGTTGGAGAAGGGGCTTCGGCAGTACCTGGAATGGGTGGCAGCCGCCTAGATATGGTCCAGCTTTGGTTCAAGGTGTCAGGTCTCCTTTGAGGCGGATGGGCGTGTGGCTGCGTAGGGTGCCGGCGGTTCTGGAGCACCTGCGTCAGCGGGCCGTGGCTGTGGAACGGGCCATTTGGTGGGCGGGTTATGCTCACCTGCCCTTTATCCACCCTACAATGGTCAGGGCGCGGATAGACGGGTTGTGCACAAGTATTCTTGATGTTGGATGTGGCCCAGGGCTGGTGATGAACGTTGTAAATCGAGATAGACGTTTCTTCGCCGTGGGCGTTGACATCTTTCCACCGCACTTGGACATGAGCTCCAAGAAGACAGTATTCCAGGCGTTGGTTTGCGCTGACATACGTAGGCCGCCGTTTCAGCCAAAGTCCTTTGACTGCGTGCTGTGCTGCCGGACTGCCGAGTACCTGCGGGAGTCCGAGGCGGCCACATTAATGGAGGACTGCGAGCGACTGGCCCGAAGACAGGTGATCATAGTGGTGGTCACCGGATTCCACCCCGGAGAGGGCCGGCTCGACCCGTACCAGGAGCAGAGGTCCGAATGGCGGCCGGCGCAGATGAGGGCCCTGGGCTACAGGGTCAGGGGTGTGGGGCTCCGGTTCCTGAGGCCACGTAAGGATTGGACGCTGTTCTTTCGCCTGGCGGTGTGGGTTGTGGCTGGCCCGTTCGTATACTGGGTGCCTTCGCTGGCAGCATATTTGCTCTGTGTGAAGACGCTGCCCGTCACGGCACCGTCAGGCCAGCGGCAGGCATTTCGGTCACAACGAGGCCACAGGTGGTGAGAAGCAACCGTGGGCTTGCTGCCGGCGCGGCCGCGCTGCTCTTCTTCCTTGCCTACGCCTGGCTGTTCGTCTTTATTGACCGTTTCCGGAGCGGGGTGCCCCAGAGCTTCCTGCTGTTCTGGGCGCCCATGCTGCTCATGTTCGCCACCATCTCTTTTCAGATCGTGCGGCTTCGCGACGGACTGGCGGGTGAGGTACTTGTTGTCTTCCAGTTGGTGCTGGTGTCCTTCTTCTTCCACGTGGTGCACATGGTGCTCACCGATGGCACCCTCCTGTTGCAGGATGATGGCTACACCATGCTTGAGTCCACGGCCTACATTCAGCAGGGCAACCGGGATTTCCTCTCCGCTGGGCCCGACTACGGTCGTTGGCCTTTGTCCCAGCTACTGCTGCTGTGGCTGTCGTACGCGTCCGGGCTTAGTCTCTACGACGTTGCCTGGTACTTGCCCGCCATCATTAACACCGTAGGCACTGTCTTCCTTTACCTGCTGGCCAGGGCTGCCTTTGGAGACCGGCGGGTCGCTCTCTTCGGCTTCCTGGTGTTCGGCTTCTGGTGGTTCTACGGCCTCCGCCTGAACAGTTTCCATCCGGAGTTCATGGCCTACATATTTATGACGGCGTGTCTGTTTGCCTTCTTCAGGAGCCTGGTTGGCGGGTTTGCCAGCGCCGCCATGCTGTTGCTGGCTGTGGCCTTCCTCGGCGTTAGCATCCCTACCAACATCACCACTAGCGCCTTCTTGGCGGGCATCATTCTATTGTCACTGCCAGCCCTTTGGTTGGCTAGGATCAGGCAGGGCCACGGGCTTGGACTGTCTATCCCCGCTGATCCGGTCATTGCCTTTGCTGCCCTCGCCCTGGTGGCTGTGCTGGCGTACTCCGTTTACATCGCTGTAACTTCCTTCGAGGTGATTGTCGGCGCTCTGGCCGACATTCGGCCGCCCGTGTACGCGCCGGCGGTCCAGGCCGCCGCCTACGGTGCAGAGGCCACCGTTGGCACTCTTAGGCAGAACGTCTCGGCATACGGCTTCATGCTCTACGTCCTGCTGTTTGGCGGGGCGATGGTTGCTGAGTTACTGGCCAGGTGGCGGTGCCGCGCGCGGTATTCTGACGTGCTGTTCACGCTGTGGGGTGGGGTTGGTTTCGTGCTGTATTTGATTTGGGGCCTGGTACCTATTGGCGTTCGCTTCTTTTCCCACTTCGGCGGGCGCGTCCAGAACTTCGTGTTCCCCTTCCTGGCCATGGGGGCGGCCCATGCCGTCGTGCACGCTTCCACCTGGCGACGGCAGACGGTGTTTGCGGTGCTGCTGGCTGGCTTCGTTGTAGTCAGCGTCAGCTCCCTGTTGTTTGTGCCGGGGGGCCTGACGGGGACAGGTTTACGGCGGACCTCAGAAGGGGACAACAGTCAGGAATGGGCTGTTCTAACCTGGCTGCAAGGGACATACGAAGGGTCGCGTTGGAACGCCGGCTCCATTGTGGCCACGGACTACATAGCGCCGCTCTTCAAGTACCGTACAGGCGGCTATCCCATCACCAGGATCGAGTTTTGGGAGCAAAACCTTGCTGGGCTCAAGGAGCGTCGTCTGGACTGGGTGGTTATGAACCCTGATGAACCTGTGTTTGAGACTTTCTCAGCCCGACAGCAGTTGCTCCGCAGGCGGCTGGATGCCGACACCCTGGCTCAGATTGCGCGCACACCGTGGCTGGCCCAAAGCTACGACAACGGGGAATGGAGCATCTACAAAGTTGTCCGTTGACGCGGGTTGTGGGATGCAGGTGGGGTCTGGCTAGGGGCGATCAGCTTTGATGGTGCTTGACCGTGCAGTGGGCGTGGCTAGCCGGTGGCTGCGACTGGACGTCGAGTACTACTCCAGGGCCACGGCGTACCTGGTCCTGGGCCAGGTCTGCGTCGCTCTGTCGTCTCTGGCGGCCTCCATGCTGTTCGTTCGGCTCTCCAGCCAGGATATCTACGGGCAATACAACTATGTGCTGTCGGTCCTGGGTCTACTGAGCATCCTGAGCTTGCCCGGTATGTCTACTGCCATGGCTAGGTCGGTGGCCAGGGGCTACGACCAGGTGTTTGTCCGTGGTGTCAGGACGAGGCTCACCTGGGGGCTGTTGGGCTCGGTGGTAGCCCTGACCATAGGGCTCTACTACATCGTAGTCAAGGGCTCTACGACCTTGGGAGGCAGTTTCATAATCGCCTCGCTCATCTTCCCGCTGTTCGTCGCTGGCGACTCCTACAACGCTTTGTTGAATGGCCGTAGGGAGTTCTGCAGGCTATCGCTGTACCAGGCCGCCAGTGCGGTAGTGGGGGGTGCAGGTGTGACAGTTGGTGTGTATTCCTTTCCGAACAACCTATTGGGTATCGTGGCCCTGTCTCTGGCATCCTACGCGGGCATCCATGGGGTATTCCTCTGGAGAACGTTTCGACGTCCTTTGAACCGGGAGTCCGAGGATGGATCGCTGGGTTTCGGCAGGCACATGACGGTACAAGGTACTGTGGATACGGTGGCACAGTACAGTGACAAGATTGTGGTTGGCCTTCTACTCACCTTCTCGGAGCTCGCCGTCTACTCCATAGCACTGACGGTGATGCTGGTTGAGAAGGTGGTGTATCTGCCTCTAGTCCCGATGTTCCCCCGGCTGGCCCAGCTCGAGGAGCGAGTTGCTTTCCGAGAGGTGAGACGCCGGTTGCCCCTGGGAATGCTCGGTTTTGGCCTGGCGTGTGGTGTAGCGGCGCTGGCGGCCCAGGTCCTCATTCCGCTCGTATACACGGCCAAGTACTCGGCTTCAGTGCCCTACGCACAACTGCTTATCCTGTCGGTGTTCTTGGGAGCACCCTGCCAAGTCGTGGTACAGCTATTCAAGTCCCAGCGCAGGGTGGGGGACCTTTACAGGCTCACCACCAGCACCGCTGCGATCCAGATAGTGCTGACAACGGCACTGGTGCTGCCGTTTGGCCTGGCAGGCGTGGTGTGGGCGCGGGTGGCGGTCCAAGCCATACGGAGTGGCATCGCCTGGGTGTTGCTCGTTCGCTCCCGGTCACCGAGCGCTGTCAGCTAGCCGAGACCGGAGCGTATACCTGGCTACATTCTGCCTTCAGCCTTTAGTCTTCCCAGGGCAGCTTTAGCCAGGTTGGCCTCGCGCTTTCCCGTAAGTGATGTCACGTACTCGGACAACAAGCCCTTGAAGTCAGCGGCCACGTCCGCACGCTCCAAGGCGATGTTGTGCTCCTCGCCTGGGTCCTGCTCCAGGTCGTACAGCTCTTCTGCACCGCCATGAACTGTGTGGCAGCGGCGGCAGGCAGCCTGGCCGTCCGCCGCCAGAGCCCTAACGTACTTGTACCTGGATGTGGCGAGCATCGCCTTGTCTTGGAAGTGGCGCTCCTCGGCGAAGACGAAACTAGGCTCCGCTTGGCCATGGCCGTACACTGCCGGGAGGAAGCTGTGACCGTCAACGTCCGCGGGGGACTCCAGTCCCAGGAAGTCAAGCAGCGTGGGGAGGATGTCCACATGTCGGGTGGTGGTCTGTACTGCCAAGCCGCTGGGCAGACGGGGGTGTTTTACGATCAGTGGGACGTGGATGGTCTGATCGTAGAGGCCATGGTGCTCGAAGAAGATGCCGTGCTCGCCCAGGCTCTCACCATGGTCTGCAGTGATCACAACCAGGGTCTTGTCCAGGACGCCCCGGGTAGCAAGCGTGTGAAGGAGTTGGCCCAGGCAGTGGTCCACGTAGGCAATAGCTCCATCGTATCTGGCCACTGCGCCTGCCACGGATAGGCCCAGTGCTTGCATGTCGCTGACGAGCTGCGAATCGGGGATGGGGCCGCGACTGGGCAAGGCGGATGGATCATAGAGTCGCTGGGAGAACTCCTGCGGACAGGCGTAAGACCAGTGGGTGTCCCAGAAGTGCATGAAGAGGAGAAAGGGTCGGGGGTCGGTGCCGCTAGTCAAGTCGGCTGCGTGCCGGCAGATTGACGCTGCGTCAGCGAACACCTCAGACCGCGAGAGGGGTTTCGGCCAGGCACGCTTCTTGAGGGACGGGAGAGAGGCGCGAGCAGAGGCTATCCACCGCCCCACCGGTGTCTTGGCGTTCCCGTTGCGGATACGCTGGGGGCGGGTCTTGCCGGTGTTCTCGGGCAGGAGTATGCCACTGTAGTAGTCATATCCCCTGGTGTGCCACCTACCCAGCCAGTCAATGGCCATGGTGCGGTAGCCCTGGGCCGAAAGGACCTCGGGCAGGAGGACCGTCCTGCTGGCATAGAAGGTGGCCAACTCCTCTTTGCGCTGGCTCCCGTGGTTGATGATGCCGTGGGACACAGGGTACTTCCCGGAGAAAATGGTAGTGAGCGACGGGTCGGTGGTGTTGATGGCCGAATAGTGCCGCTCGAAGAGGACTCCCGTGCGGGCCAGATTATCTATGTTTGGGGACGTTGGCTTGGTGTAGCCATAGCACCCCAGATTCCGGGTCCGCAGGGCATCAATAACGATGAACACGATGTTGGCGAAGTCAGTAGCTATGGTCTCATCCTCCTCGGCTCGAAGACGTTGGCGAGCGCTTCCGGCACACGGCTACCACGTGGGCTGACAGGTGTGGGAAGAGGCGGGTGCCGGCCCGCAGCCTCCAGTTCACCCGGCGACGAAGCCCGAGACGCGGAATGGGGACCAGAACGGGGATGCGCAGGAAATCGCCCACCAGCTTGCACACCTCAAGTCCGCGAGCTTGGAGGTCTCTGCGGAACTTTTCGTGGGTGAAGGGATGCAAGTGCTCCCAGCGGTCCGGGTAGTTGCCCAGGAGCATAGATATCCGGTGGGACAGGCCAACGAAGTTGGGCACGGACAGAACGAGGACACCCCGGGGTTTGCAGACGCGCACCATCTCATCCAACGCCGCATCAAACTCCAGTATGTGCTCCAGGACCTCGCAGGCGGTGACCAGGTCGAATGTGTTGCTGGGGAACGGCAGGCGCCGTGCGTCGGCAAGGCAGACGCTGGCTTGCCGCATCTGGCCCAGTGCAGCCAGGGAGAAATCGGTCCCCACGCTGGAGACCCCCGGATGGTCATTGCGCAGCGCTTTCATGACCACGCCGTTCCCGCATCCCACATCGAGGTGGCGGCCAGAGGGCACTTCAGCGGCAGCCAACTCAGCGATGGTGCGGACCAACTGCTGCTCGGAGGTGTAGTCCTCGCCCTGCCAGGTCCGATCATAGAACTCTCGGTCATAACGTCCCATAGGCTAACCCTTGGCAGCGGTGGCGAAACATGCCAGCGGATACATAGGGGCAAGAGTGAAGTGCGGAGTCCTGCTATCAAGCCAGCGGTCCAGTTTGATGGACACGCTAGTCAGCGCCGCCCGAAGGAACCAAGGTGGGACCACCTGGTCCACGAAGCTCCATGCCGTCGTGAAGGGGCCAAAGCCCAGTGGTTGTACCTCGATATGAGGGAAGCCTGCCTCTAAGAGCATGCGCTGCAAGGCAAACTGGGAGTAACGGAAGTAGTCGTTGGGGTCATCGTGGATGCGGTAGAGGAAGGGAACGAAGATGTAACACTTCCCACTCGGCGCCAGCACACGGAACACCTCGGCACAGAGGCGAGGGCCGTTGTAGACATGTTCCAGCACATTGAACATAACCACGTTCGCGATGGATTGGTCCCGAAAGGGCAGGCCCGACTCCAGGTCAGCCAGCACATGAGGCCGTTTCGCAGGTATGATGTCCACTGTTACCGCCCTGGCGTTATCCATGATATGGGACCTCAGGTAATAGGATGGGGGGGATACTCGGCTGGAGCCCAGGTCCAACGTGGTCCCCTCAAGTGTCAATCCACGCACCCTCGAGTCAAGCAGCAGACGAGGGAGGCTGGCTGCTCGGTGAGCGGTCGCTGACCTGCTCGCCAGGGCGGTCTCGTCAGGATGCACGGCGCTGCCTTTCCTCAATCACTTGCTGGAACAGCCCAATTAGATTCCGCGTGAGGGCATCCAGACTGTGCTTTTGGACTACTATGGCGCGCAGGCGGTGGCGCAACTCTGGCTCGTCGTGCGACAAGAACCACTCGATTCTAGAAGCGAGGCCCTGATAGTTGCCCGGTTCGAAGTAGCACTTCTGCTTCATCTCGTCGTCGAACAGGGGGTAATAGGCCTCGTTGCAGGTGACCACCGGGCGCCCACAGGCCATAGCCTCCAACACCGTCTTGTCCAGACTGCCGGTACTGCTAAGGTTGACAAACACCCGACAACGGTGATAGCAGGGTACTATGGACTCGAAAGGTACCTTCCCTACGAAGTGCATTTGGCCCTGGAGCCGGTTCTTGGCTACGAGCTCTCGCAGGTGGCGGTGGTACGCCTGCTCGGTGGCCCCGAGCGGCTCACCCACGATATGGAACTGAACATCGGACCTGCCCAGTTCCTTAGCCAAATAGGTAGCGGCGCGGAGGAGCGTCTCTTGACCTTTGGCAGGCGATACGCGGCCTACGTTGAGGACCATGGGTGGCCCCTGGGGGTCCGTATCGGGTGGGTGGAAGCGGGTGACATCTGTCCCCTGCCCAACGATCACTATCTTCTGGCTCCGGATGCGGAAGCCGGGCTCAGAAGAGGTGGCTACCCTGTTGACCAAGCGGTGTACCACGCGCACTTGCCAAGTAACCGAAGAATGGGCGCGGAACCAAACAGAAGGGGTGTGGAAGAGCCAGGCGTAGGCTGCGACGGGGAGCACCCAGCGGGGTGCCATATGGCAGAATACCAGATCAGTATCTTTGGCGAGGAATCGTAGCATGGTACGATTGTAGCCTACCAGCTTGGGCAGCGTCCCTGGCCAGTCGCTGAGGGCGTAAACGTGCACGTTTCGCGGCAGGCGCGAACTGGGGTTGTATCGGGGTGTGACCACGTTGATAGTGTCCAGGTGACCCGCGAGGCTGCTTATCCACGAAGGGATGAAACCCAGGGCCGAGTCCTGGCTGTCCACGGCCGGGGTTGCCATGAGCACTCTCATGGGATAGGTGCGCCTCCGCCAGCCCGAGACTTGGCGCCAAGCCGTCGCAGTCCCCTGGAGATGCGCTCTTTCTCCATCCGGGTGCGGGAGTCCTGGCCAGGCTGGTCCCGCAGCGGCCTCCTGGCTGGAGCCGAGCCTTCCCGGAAGATCTCGGTAAGCACTCGGCCATCCATGTCAGTGGGTACTGGGATGTCCATGAGGTGCAGTATGGTGGGCGCGATGTCCAGGATCGAGACGCGGCCTAGGTCGAAGCCCGGGCGTATGTCTGGGCCGTAGGCCACGAGGATGCCGTCTCTTTTGTTCTCGCCTCGCCACCCGCTGGGTTGCTCGAAGACCGCCTTGCTGGACACGGTGATGCCGCCCCGGATGTGTGTGCCGGGGGCAGGGTCAATGATGAGGTCGGGTGCATCGGCCAGGAACTCCCCAGAGTACGCCTCTTCGCGCAGGTATACGTGCTGGGCAACCTTAGCCCCCGTTTTCGGGTTGCTCAGTTGCTCCAGCTTGCGGCGCAGCTCTTGTCTCAAGGAATCGGGATCTCCTGCTGTGTCCAGGATGTAGACGGGGCCCTGCCCACTGGCTAGTGCCTGGCTGGCTTGCCACTCGATCTTGTCGTTCTTGCGTGTCTCATCCGCGCTACCAGAAGCGGATGGCATGATGTCCAGGGCCTTCTCTGGCACCAGCCTGCCTAGCCAGCGCAGGTGCAAAGTCCGGGCGATGTGGTTAGCCCGGGTGCGGGAGATCCCCAGGCGGTAAAGCAGGCTGGTGGCCTTCATGGCGGCAGTGGTCTTCAGATATCCCTGTTCGGCCAGCCATGTGTTGATGTGGCACACCTGCTTGATCTCGTTGCAGCCATGGTCGGAGATGATGAAGATGTTGCAGCCGTCATCCAGTAACGGGGCCAGTTGCCGGTCTACGGTTTGCCAGGCTGCCAGCGTAGGGGCGTCATCCCAATAGTCATGCTGGAGGCTATTGATGTAGAAGATGGTGAGATGCAGGAAATCGAGGTTGTGCTCGTGGGCCAGTGCTCGGGCAGTCCTGAACTTGGTCTCGATTAGGGAGCAGATGCACTCCGCCATCTTGTCGGGATTGCCTTTGGCCTGGGCGTAGCCCTTGGGGTATACGGAATAGCCAAACTCCGCCTTGAGCCGGGCCTCCAGTTCCGCGGGGTAGCAGAAGCCGTCGGTTTGGCCCGTGGGGGGGCCGGAGACCATGAACCCGTTCACCTTCTTTGGTGGGAAGGTGAGGGGCATGTTCATCACGCCCACCTTTTTGCCGGCTCGGCCCATGTAGTCCCAGATCTCGTCCTGGAGGTTGACGCGGTCAACCGGTGGCAGGACTACCCGGCGCGCTTTGCGGTCAATGTTCTCCCACCAGAAGATGCCGATCTTGCCCGGGTTCTTGCCGGTGGAGTAGCACTTCCAGCTTGGGGATGTGGTGGGTGGGAGACAGCTTTGGGATACGGCTCGCGCGCCTTGTTCAAGCAGGCGCTTGAGGTTGGGAAGCTTGCCCTGTTCTACCCAGGGTACGAACAGGTCGAAGGCAGCGCCGTCGAGGCCGATTACCACAGTGCGGGCGGTCATACTTCTCCTCGGAGGTGGTAGCGGATGCGGGTGACCCAGGGCACTACCCAACGGGCCAGCCATAGGTAGTGGTTCACCTGGCTGCGGGGTATGCGACGCGCGGCCAGGTCCGGCAGGCCGCGCAGGTGATATGGCTTGTAGCCCCCCTCTATCCAGAGGCGGCCTGCCTCCTGTACCGTCAGGCTGCGCACGGGGTACTTGAGGATGGCTTCAAAGAGCTGGTGACGGCGGCGTATTTCCCAGTCGCGGAACGCTGCGGTATTGAGCTCGATGGGCTTCCAGCTATGGGTGGTGAAGTAGATGATCACCGGGGCTACCATGTTCTGGGAGGCACTAGATAGTGCGGCCACCCCTTGCAGAATGGTCTGGAACTCCTCGTCGCTACCGTGGTGGATCGCTATGCCTAAGCGGCGGTTGGTGACCGGTATGACCAGAACTGGGGAATCTCCCTGCCGCCCGATGTCCCTGGGGCTGGGGTGGTATGGGGAGTCCGGGATGCCGTACCAGCTCACTGGACCCACGGGTAGGTTCTTGATGGGCGAGCAGTCGTACTTGAGGCCCAACTCGACGAGCACTCGCAATGTGTTGGTGTTGGTGAAGTACCAGCCCGCCCTGAAGGTGGTCGGTGCATAGCCCGCCTGTCGCTGCCGCTCTAAGCCGGTCCCGATCTCCAGCTTGCGCGTAGCGTAGTCAGGCTTGGCGATGTGGACGTGTAGGGAAACCTCGTGTCCCTTGTCATGGGCCACGCGGTAAAGCTCCGGGAACTGGGACAGCACGCTCATCTGTGGGTCACGTTGCTCTTGGAAGTGGAACGTAGCCCTCACTCCATACTGATGAAAGAAGTCCGCCAGGTGAGGGACACCCAGGGTCAAGCCAGGCTCGCCCAGCTTGGGGTCTGGGCGATAACCCAGACGCAGGCCCTCGAATTCGGCATCTACATCGCACAGGAACCAGAGAGGCATGACTAGGCCCTGCTTACCAACGGTAGGTATGAGCGGAAGGTGAGTTCCAGACCTTCAGCGAAGGTGGTCTGGGGCTCCCAGCCGAGCAGTTTCTTGGCTTTGGCGTAGTCACCGCAACTGCGCCGCAACTCGCCGGGACGCGCAGGGACGAACTTGATGTAGCTCTCGTCCTTGCCGGTCAGCCGGCACAAGCGGCGGGCGATGTCCAGGATCGTGTGCTCCTCACCTGTGGCCAAGTTCACGATTTCTCCCGACGGCAATTCAGACTCAAATGCATCGATGATGCCTCTAACGGTGTCCTTAACGAAGACGTAATCCCTGGTCTGAAGGCCGTCCCCGTAGACTTCTATTCTCTGGCCCTGGAGCAGGCGCGTGGCGAACCGTGGAATGACCGCTCCGGCGTCGCCGGCTCCCTGACGTGGGCCGTATTGATTAAACCCGCGGATGATAGTGGTCCGGGGCGAGGCAAAGCTGTGCGCGTAGCCAAGCACAAAACCCTCAGCGGCGAGCTTGCTCGCGGCGTAGGGTGAGCGAGGATCGGTAGCGTGGGTCTCAGGGGCCTTGCCGGAAGGTATCAGACCATAGATCTCGCACGTGCTCATGTAGACCAGCCTTGGTATGCCTTTTCGACGGACAGCCTCAAGGATGTTGAATGTACCCTGACAGTTCACGGCGAAGAACGGGCCTGGATTCTGGAGCGACTGGTCCACGTTGACCAGGGCCGCTAGATGGAAAACGGCTTCGAGCGAAGGGTCCAAAGCGTGGAAGACCGCATCCCGGTCGGCGATGTCCACGCGCAGGAACTCGAATCGCGGCGCCAGGTGCGCGAGGTTCTCCAAGTGGCATTTGAGTCCAATCACCTGGACTTCTTTCCCGCGGGCTAGGAGCTCCTCTACCAGGTGGCTCCCAATGAACCCGCAGCCACCGATGACCAACACGCTCATTCAAGACCTCCTAGGAGCAGCCAAAAACGTTATGCGTCGGGCAGCCCTTACTGGTCCTGGGGTAATCATGCAGGGATCTTGTCTATTTGTGGAATACGGCGTACCGCTGGTCCTCCACCGCAAATGCTATCCTCTCCTCAGGCGCACGGCGGCGAACACCTTCATCAGCCCCAGCTCCCACGGGGTCTTGTCTGCCTTTTCCAGCCGGTAGACTATGGTGCTAACCGCAGCGCGTTCCAGCCGTGAGAATACCCTGGGTATGTGCTTCAGCCGAAAGCGTATCAAGTCGCCCAGTTGCTCAATAGTGATCAACCTGAAGTAGTCCCTGATGGTGGCTACCTGGTCCTCGTCCAGCCATGGCAGCAGTTGCCCCATCCGGCTCCCCACCCAGCGGTCCATCTTTCCCCAGCCAATAGTTGTATCGGGTGGCCGGAACCCCACCTCCAGAGCTGCACTGTACATGGCAGTACCCGGGTAGGGCAAGTACTTGCCGTGAGTGAACCTGGACTCCTTGTGGACTTCGCTGATCCACAACATCACGTCTATGGTCTGCTGCACCTCACGCCTGCTCTCCCTAGGCATACCGCACATGGTAGAGTAAATGGCAGGTATGTGGTACTTGGCCGCCGCCAGCACCCCCTTCTTGGCGTCGGCCACGTGGAAGCCCTTCTTCATCTCGTCCAGCAGCTTATCAGAGCCAGACTCCATGCCGATCATGATTTTGAGACAGCCTAGCTCGGCGAGCTTGCGTGCCACCTCATCGGTTAGCATGTCAATCCGGACCTCGAACTGGGCTGGAATACCGATGGCTTCGAGGATGTGAAAAGCCCTCTTGGTGTCTACAAAGAAGTTGTCGTCGAAGAATTTGACCCCGTTGATGCCATGGTGTTGTTTGAGCCACTGTATCTCAGCGATGACCGCTTCAGCGGACTTGGCCCGCCATCGCCGGCGATGCACGGTCTGGTTCCAGCAAAATGTGCAGGCGAAGGGACATCCCCGACTGGTCTTGAGTGCGATGACCCTGTCCAGGACGGTCCCTGAGGGAGAGCTCATGTGGCTCAGGTGTTTCTCGACATCAATCAGCTCGAAGTCTGTCTGGAAACGGTCCAAGTCCTTGATGAAGGGTCGGCCCGGATTCAGCACGGGTCGGCCGTTATCCTTGTAGCCTAGGCCGGGGATATCGGCCAACGGTTGGCCGTTCTTGAGGGCATTGGCCAGGTCCAGAGACGTTTCCTCGCCCTCTCCCGCTACGACGATGTCAATGTAGTCCTCTGAAACGCACTGGTCGGGGATCAACGAGGGGTGTGGGCCTCCCCAGACTATGGGCGCCTTGGTGGCTTTCTTGATCTGTCGCGACATCTCTACCGACGGGACGATCTGAGGGCCGGTCATTACCGAGAACCCCACGAACAAGGGGTCCTCTTCTGCAATCTGCTGCACGTAGCTTTGCATGTCCACATCGGTGCAGTGCACCAAGCGCACACGGTGCCCCGCCGCGTGCAGCGCGCTCCCCACGTAGAGGATGCCGAAAGGGAAAACGTCCACGCCCCGGTCCTCGTACCTGTCTATTTGGACCAGAACGATACTGCCTTTGCGGTCACTCACAGTGAAGACTCCTTATGCGCCAACGGTGGAAGGTGGGTGCCCACCCCACGATTCAGTTCCACCGCCGTTTCCCACATCTTGACTACGTCTTGGATAGCAAAGTCCGCGCCGAAAGTTCGGCTCACGAACTCCCGTGCCCGGCTGCCCATTCTTTGGGCTAGCGGTTCGTCCTTCAGCAGAAGTAGCAGCTTGTCAGCAAAGCTGTTGACGTCTCGCGGGGGGACAAGGAAGCCAGTTGCCCCGTCCTGGATGATGAGCCTACTTCCGGCGGTGCTGGTGGCCACCACCGGCCGGGCAGCCATGCCTGCCTCAAGCAGGACCAAGCCAAAGCCCTCGTGGTCGGAAGGTAGCGCGAAGACATCGCAGGCCCCGTAGTAGTTGGGCAACTGGTCGTGGGTCATCGCCCCCAGGAAGACTGTTTGGTCGGCTATTCCCAAAGCGCGAGCTAGGTTCTCGAGACTCGCCCGTTCGTCCCCGTCCCCGCATATGAGCAGCTTCACTTTGGGGTATCGGGAGAATGCAATCTGCACAGCGTGGAGCAGTAACGGCACGTTCTTGGTCAACACCAAGCGCCCGGCAAACATGACGAGTTTCTCGCCGTTAGGCGCATGGGCGCGTCGCACGGCTGCCACCCCTTGAGCATGGAGCCGGCCAAACTTATCCAGGTTTACAGCAACCGGTCCCGTCCAAATGCGGTCTGCGGGGATGCCTTGCCTCGACAGGTTCTCTGCCGTCTCTGGTGTTTGGACCTTGACGAGGTCTGCCTGGTGCAACAACCACTTTGCCAAGGGGTTCAACAGCCGGTGCTTGTAGCTTTGGCCGAGCCAAAGGGGGTGCCCAACGAAGTCCCCGTAGACTCCCAGAACCATCGGGATGCGGTACTTCCTCTTCAGTAGGTAGGCGACCAGCCCTGTGTCCAGTGGGTTGTGGGTCTGCAACACGTCTATGTGTCGCTCCTCGCAGATCCGCTGGGCGAATCGGTAGGCATCCCACACCCGGGTAGGGAAGTACCGCCCCTTGCCATTGGTGGGGTAGACCCAGACATTGTCCGACAGTTTTCGTGCTTTCAGGTGCAGGCTGCCATGCGCCAGAATGACCTGGTGGTACTCTTCCACGAGCTTGCCGTATTCCACTAGCCTCCAGGTGACGTCACCCCACTGGACGCCAGTTAGCAGGTTACGGTCCAGGGCAATGCTCATGACCTTCACTGGTTGACCTCCGCCGGTGTGGCGATCGCGTGCGCTTGGTGACTAGCGGAAGAGGCCAGCTCGTGTTCGAGGAGGGACAAGTTGTGTTGCCAACAGAATAGCTGGCGCACCCGCCGCGCCCCGTTTTCTGCAAACTGGGGACGGAGCTGCCCACTGTCCAACACCCGCGCGATGGTCTGCGACAGATCGGCATCCAAAGGCACCAGAAACCCATTCTCCCCGTCTATTACGACCTCGTCCATGCCTCTTATCGCGGTGGCTACGACTGGGGCGCCAGCGGCCATAGCCTCGACGGCTACGTGGGGTTGGCCTTCCCACAGGGAGTTGAGGACGAAGACATCTGCCTTGCGCAGCAACCCGATCACCCGGTGGCGTGGCACCGACCCCAGGAAGTGGACCCGACCGGATAAGCCAAGGCTGTTGGCCAAGTGCCGCAGTCCAGGCTCTTCAGGGCCTTCACCGGCGATCAGCAGGTTGGCACCCGGGTAGCGCTCCGCCAAGGCCGGCATCGCTCTGATTAGTCCGTCTACTCGCTTGTGGCGGACGAGCCGTCCCACGGACAGGACAATGGGCCGGCTGAAGTCAGCCAGTTGCACGTGGTTTGGGCCGCTGAAGTCGGCCAGGTCTACGGACTGGTAGATGACGCTCACCCGGTCGGAAGGTAGGCCATAGCAGGACACAATGGTATCCTTGATGTACCGGGAGGGGGCGATCACCCGGTCTGCCCGGCGTACCACAAAGCGTTGTATGCGCAGTATCCGGCGGACTGAGGAATTGCCTTCGGGGGCGGCCAGGAAATCGTGCATGGTCTTGGATGTTTGGCCGCTGCCGTGGGCATACTCCCATGCCTTGTCCCCGGGGAAGCGCAGTACGACCGGCTTGCCCAGAATCCGGCCTGCCAACAGTGTGAGCAGGCCAAGATACAGCGGGTTTTGCACGAGAAACACATCGCTGCGAGCGCCTGCCCGCAGAAGGTCTAGCAGCACTAGAGAGTAGCTGCCGCCTGCACCCAGGAGTGCGGTGTTGGGCAGCCCCCTGGGTGGCACGAAGACGCCCGGGGCGGGTCGCGCCTTTCGCGACGAGGTGACCACGGTGACCTGGTGCCCTCGTTCTCGAAGGCGCCGAGAGACCTCCCAGGCGTAGGTGGCGGGCCCGCCTATGTCCGGCGGATATATGGTGGTGACTATAGTTGCCCTCAACTTGCAGCCCTGCTAGCGAGCATATCTTGGTAGATAGCGGCTGTCTGTTCGTATACGCTTTCCCAGCGGAACTTGGCTTGCACGGTGGCAAGCCCCTCCTGTGTGAACCGGCGACGCAACTCCTCGTCAGCCAGCAGTCGCGTCATGGCTGAAGCCAGTGCGGGCAGGTCGCCGGGTGCCACAAGAAGGCCATTGCGCCCGTCCTCAATAACATCGAGTATACCCCCAACGTTGCTGCCAATGGTGGGCACCCCACTGGCCAGCGCCTCAATGAACACGATGCCCAGGCCTTCGAAGTCCGGTGTCGAGATAAACAGGTCAGCCATGCTCAGGTACTCAGGAAGCTGGTCATGGGGGACCCAGCCCGTCATCCGCACGCGCCCGTCGAGGTCCAGGCTCTTGATCAGCTTCTCCAACTCCTGTCTTTGGGGGCCCTCCCCAATGATAATCAAGCGAAGGCCCGGGTGGGTTTTCGTTGCTTGGGCCACTGCTCGCACCGCATAGGCGATGCCCTTGCGAGGAATCAGCCGGGAGACGACGACTACGACCTTCTGCTCGGGAGAGACGCCGTGCTTTTGCCTTAGGGTGGCTCGGTCCAGCGGGCGGAACACGGCCTCGTCCACGCCGTTGGGGATCACGGCTATGTGGCGTGCCCCCAGGGCTGAAGCGGCGTCGGCCAGGGTGCGGCTGATGGCGTGGACGCGGCTGGCGTGCCGCAGGCTGAAGCCGATGGCTGCTCGGTCCAGCCGCTCCCGCATGCCGGGGCGAAAGCCACGCTGGAGGATGCCTCCCTGGATGGTGATGAGGTGAGGCCAGTGCCAGACCCCCTTGCCCACTGTGGCCACCTGGCTGACAACACCCTCGCCGATGGAGTGGACCACGTCGTACTTGTGTGCCCTCCCCAAACGGGCCATTCGCCACAGCATGCCGCGGGTGACTCCTGCCCGGTGCGCCCGGTAGACGTGGACCCCATTCAGGATGTCCTCACCCCCAGGGGCAGGCACGGGCTCTCCGGGCATGTGGTCCGAGCGGCTGCCCGTGATTACGTCCACGGCATGTCCGTCCCGTACCAGACGGCGGGCGATCTCGTGGGCGTACATCTCGTGGCCACCGATGTCGGGCAGGTAGGAGCTAATGATGAACAAGACCCTCATCTGTCGCTCCCGTCCAACCTGTCTGCGAGGCCTGCCATGGTGAGCGTGTCCAGCGCACCCCTCTCACGGTGCCTGGCTACACTGGCTAACAGGCGGTCCAGTTTGGGCGCCAGGCTGGGGTCGGTGACCAAGTTCCAATCGTGTAGGAATACGTGTAAGACGGCATGTCTTCGGATGGCCCGGCGCAACCCCAGTCTGGCGCGCGGCACCAGGGTGAAGGGAAACCTGGACTCCGAGAAGTAGAGCGAGCTCGGTATTTCCCAGATGCTATCATCGGCAGAGGCGTGGCACGGGGTGGCGATAAGCAGGTCCTTCGCTCCTGATACAGCCCATCCGAGGGGCCACCGTGGCGCCCGGTGCAGCAGGTTGCGGCTGCGGTATATCCTGAAGCCGTGCCTCTTGAGCATGGCTACATGGCCCACTCGGTTGTGAGGGAATACGAACGACCGCAGGGGGATGCCTAGCTTGGCAGCCAGGCGCGTACCTTCGGCCACCTCAGATTCGGCCACCTCAGGGCTGCAGCCGTCGAAGGCCACATGCGAAAAGCTGTGGTAGCCGATTTCGTGCCCCACGGTGCTGGACATAACCTTGCTCAGGATGTCGGAGCCATAAAACAGCGGGTCGCGGGCTATGTCGGAGCACGGGTCAACCCCGTACCAGTCCTGGGTCACGCGGCGCATATTGGGGTGGCATTCTCCGTGCTCCCTGTGGCAGCGGTCCAGGAAAAGGTGGCCGACGGTGGCCCAGGTGGCGGGCACCTGGTGCTTGTCGAGGAGCCGCAGCAGAGTACCCACGGCATGGCGCCCATGGCTGCCGTCCCGCTTGAGCAGGTTGAGGTTCGTTGGGCGCAGGGAATGGACGAGCCCCCAGGCCAACTCCAGGTCTACCGTGAACAGGAAGGCCGCCCGGGACAGCATGGGGGGGGGCGGTGTGTTACCTGACATGTTCCCTTGCCCCGGTGTGGCTGCTACTGAGGTGAGCCTGAATGCTGTCACAGGCAACTCGCAGGTATTTCGGGTCAACATCTTGGTGCACGGGCAGGGCGAACACGTGTTGCGCCAGGTAATTGGCCAGGGGGTATTCCTGGCTGCCTCTGGTCTCCGCAGGGAGCTCGGGCCACTGGAACACGGCGACTCCGGTCCGTCGCATGGCCGCAGCGAAGCCTGGGGGGTCGTCGGCGACTATGGGGCACACCTGAGGGCAGACCCCTTCCGGCAGCTCGGTGTAGAGAGGCCGGACGCCATCGAGCGTGGACACAGCCTCCAGCCATGCTAGGTAGTTCGACCTCCTGGCCGTGACGATGCTCTCCAGGTCTAGGCGATCGGCGAGGCGAGTAGTGAGTGCCGAGGGGCCATCCTGAAGCAGCAATGGACCGAGGGGTGAGTCCCCGTTCCTGTCGTCGCCACTCGTTGGGGGATGGTTCACACGTCGCAGTGCCCGTCCTAGTCGGCTCTTGGGGAATCTGACTCGCGCCTCGAGATACCCTAGTAAGGCGTCGAACAGGTAAGGTCCTTCCCTGGCCAGCGACGCTGGAACGGGCGGCCGCTGCGCTCTGATGGGCCTGGACTTGTCCCCGTTCACGTAAAGCACGCCACCGTTGGGCACGGGCAGCGTTTTGCGCAAGCTGGCGATGCCAATGTCGCCGAAGGTGCCGAGGAGTCTGGACTCAGTCCTGCTCAGGAAGCTGGGGGCGTTGTCATCCACAGAGTAGAGCCCATAGCTGCGGCAGACCTCCTCGATACGCTTGAAAGGCTGTGGAAAGCCAAAGTAGTCCACCGTCAGAAGCACTTTGCTACTCTTATTTACCCGCCGTTCGATGTCAGCGAAGTCCGGCTCCAGATTGGGCAAGACTTGATAGAAGTGCACCTCCATCCCAAGCGCATGGAAAGGTTGCACCGCAGCATTGCAGATGTAGGCGGGCAGCAAAGCGCCCTGCCCTGGGCCACAGCGGAGCAGACGGAGACCCTCGTGAAGGGCGCGCCGCCCGCTGCCGTAGAGCTCGTAGTGCCCGAAGGCATTCGTCTCGAGGAAAGCCTGTGTCCCGCCCCTGCGTCGTGCCACCAGGAGATGAGGGGACAGCGCCTGCCCGCGTAGTATCCTCATGCCCTAAAGCCCGCTCGCTATCCTGGACAGTCGCCGCTGGGCTGTCCTGGGCAGCCACCTCTCCACCAGCCGCCCCATCCTGAAAGCCGATTCCCGGAGGAGGAAGAGCTTGCGATTGAAGGGTAGGTAGACGATATGGTCCTGATTGAATGTGGCGCCGAAGTATGCCTTCTCCCGGTAGTTCTTGGAGGTGGGGTCGGCGGGGGTCCCTCCGAGGCTCACAGAGCCAAAGCCGTTCTCTTCCGCCCACTTGAGCAGCCCCCAGGCCAGGTAGAAGTAGACACGGTACTGGGTGCCCACATCACGTTCCAGTCCCACGTAGGTCTGGTACGCAGCCCCTTTGGGGGGGTAAATGAAGAAGGCCTGTCCCCCGATGCACTCTTGGCCCCTTACGGTCAGCATGATGGCGAAATGGTCGGGATACAGGAGCTCCCACAGCCTCTGGAAGTAGGACAGGGGCCGGGGAGGTGCCCCAATGTGGGTCATGTTACTGTGGTACAGGCCATAGAATGTCTTCATGTCCTTGGGGTCCTGGGCGAGGACGTTCCGGAAGCCATCCTTCTCAAAGCGGCGGATGTACGTCCGCTGACCGCTTTTCTGGGTAAATACCTTCTGCCAGATGTGATCTGTGGACCTTGCCCTGAGGTCAAGGTCCATGGTCCCCGCACCGGTGAGTCTGGCAGCCAAGCTGGTCCGGAAGCGCTCGGCCACCTGTGGGTCCGCACAGCGCATCTTAGCGTAGGTCAGCCCGCGCTGCTGGGCCAACCTTCGCAGATAGTTTTTGAGTGCGGCAGCCGCCTCGGCCACGTCCTCGTTCCGGAACACCGGCCCTCCGTAGTCCGAGCGAGGCAGGGAATCCAGCAGGCGGAACAGGCGACCACCCTGAGTGACGGCAAACGGGCAGATGCCGGCGACTTGGCCCTGGGAGTCCCGGACCACCAGGTATTCTGTCTCCAGCCCAAGGGCATGCTCCAGCACCTGTTTCCACTTCAAGGTGTGGTAGAAGGTGCCGCCAGGGGTAGCTGCCACAAACTGCTCCCACTCAGCCTCGTCGGTCAGCGGCTCCACTCGCATGTCCATGCTAAGCCACCTGTCCCGGCCCGCGGCGTAGCTTGTAGTACAGGGCCATGAAATAGTGTTTGTTGCTGGCGATGAAGTCAGCTTGGGTGTTCAGCAGGTCCTCTAGCTCCTTCCAGTGCCTAAGGAATGCGTCTTGGGCGCCCCGGCCCAGTTTCTGGTTGTGGATTTCCTTGAGTGGGGAAAGGCAGTAAAACCGCTTGTCTTGCACTGTGAACCCCGTTTGGGCATAGAGCGTCTCGATGTCGCTGTCAAAGACCGCGTGGTCGTAGTAGCGCTCTGCGGTGCCCCGAAGGTGGGCATATGTCATGGTCACGAGAGACCGCAACGCGGCTAGGCCATGGGGTCGCCCACGGTGGAAGTGGCCGGCGTCTAGGGTGAAGTAGGCAGTGCCGCCTTCCTTGAGCACAGCATAGGCGTTCTCCAGAAAGCGTCGCCGGTGTTTGAGGTGCTCCATCACTTGAGTGGACACGACCATGTCGAAAGAGCAAGGGGAGAATAGGTTAGCCAACTCGTAGGCTGAGCCGGTGTGAAGCTCAATGTTGTTCCAGCCGCGGTCTTGGGCGTAGCGTCGAGCGTTATCCACGGTTTGGACGTCCACGCCACATAGCCGCAGGTGAGCGCTACACCGTGGGTCGTCCAGCAGAGGCGCCCAGAAATCGAATTGTCCCCTTGCGCCCACGCAGCCCACGTCCAGGATGCGCACAGGCCCTGCGGCCTCAAGCAACATGTGACGTACTTCCGCCTGCGCCTGGAGCTTGGCGGTGTTACCAGTAGGCCGCGAGCCTGTTTCAACAGTGGAAGTCAGTGGAGCACGCAGGTCTTGTCCAAGCACCTGCTTGCTGTTCAGATGGGGCAACACTACGATACCTTCCCGGTCAGGCGTCGTAGCCAGAGTCCGGAGACCGACGAGAGCACACCCGCTATGCGCCCATATGTGGCAGGGCGAAGGAACTGGCCCCAGTTCCTGGGCTTAAGCATCTGCTTCACATATCCCCGGCTGGATAGGATGGACACCTCGTCTATCATCGCCTCCAGGCGCCCAAAGGGGACAATGCCGTTGGCGAACGAGGGTATGAGGGAGCCGTGTGACCTGTAGGGGACTCGCTCCATGTCTGCTGTGTTGTACCAGGAGAAGTCCTGGGGCAGAGAGCCGTTCTCCCGGGCAACGTGTTCCAATTCGGTCTGCGGGAAGAGCATCAGCGTGCTAATGGCGGGCTTGACATTGGGCATCTTCAGGAGCTTGCGGTAAAGCTCGAACCCCTCCTGGGAGTCCTCCAGCGTCTCGGTTACGTTGCCCACCAGAATGGCTGCATCTACCTTGATCCCTGCGCGAGTGGCCTCCTCAATACCCTGGAAGATGTCCTCCATCTTTTCCCGCTTGCCACAGACATCCAGTATCTTCTGGTTGGGCGCGTCGAAGGGTAGGCTGACACTGACACAGCCGGCTGCTTTCAGCAGCTTGACGTTCTCGGGCGTCATGGTGTTTGCCCTCGCCCTGGTCACCCAATGGAGGTTGAACTGACGTTCAATCATCCCGTTCATCAGGGCGTGCAGGTGTGGTCGGCTAAGCGTCAACGAATCGTCGTAGAAATCGAAGCGGTAGTCCATTTGCCTGTGCCCGAACAGCTTCAGCATCAACGCGATCTCTTCGAGCACACTCTCCGGGTCCCGGAAGCGGAGTTTGCGCTTGCCGGTGGCACAGAAGTTGCAGTTGCCCACGCAGCCCCTACTAGAGATGACCGCGTACTCGCCGATGGCCTTGGCGGGTACTATCGACCAGTCAGGTATAGGCATGTTGCTGATATCTGGGGGCAGGGCATCGGGGGTGGCAACGATTTCGCCGCTGGCCCTGCGGAAAGTGAGGCCTGGTGTCTCACCCAGGGAGTCAGGGTCGAAACGGTTGGCCACGACCTTCGGGAACGTCTCGTCGGCCTCGCCTCGGAAGATGATGTCAATCTCGGGTGCGCGCTCTAGCGCATCCTCCGAGTAGTAGGTGAACTGGTGGCCACCCACCACGAAGCATGTGTTGGGTAGCATCTGTCGCGCTTGTCTCATCAGGTTGATGAGCTCGAAGCGACCCTCGCTGAAGCAGGAGAACGCCACTACATCTGGCTGGAAGGCGCGGAGCCTGCCGAGGATCTCCTTGTCTGAAAGGCCCTCCAGTCGGGCATCCACGTACAACATGGTGTGCCCATGTGGTTTGAGCAGCGCACTGAAGTCAAGATAGCATATGCGAGCCCGGCCGGCCCGCTTCAGTGTACCAGGGTCGCTGCGGCCATTGACCAGCGCTATGCGTTGCTTCTGGGGCAGAGTGGCAATCATGCGCGCTTCAATTCCGCATATGCGAGGCGTATTCGATGGCTTCCACGAAGCCCCGCACAGAGTGCTCCACCGTGAACCCATTCTGTATTATCTGACGTGAACGCTCTCCCATCCGCCTGGCGTTGTTGGGCTCTTCCAGGACCGTCGCCATGGCTCGGCACAGGCTGTCGGCATCCCCCGCTGGCACTGCATAGCCGTTGATGCCTTCCTTGACCAGGTCTGGTGTGGCGCCGCCCTCGCGGGTATGGATGACGGGCAAGCCGCAGGCCATGGCCTCCGTCAGGGCCACGGAAAAGGGGTCGCTCACGCTGGGCAGAACGAACAGGCTGGCAGCGCAGTAGTAGAGTAGCAATTCCTCCCGAGAGAGGAAACCGGTGAATACCACTCGGTCTAGTCGGTGCCGCTGGCAGAGGTCTCGAAGCTCTGCCTTCATGGGGCCATCGCCGGCGAGCACGAGGCCCACACCTCTCATCTCTTGCTGGAGCTTTCGGTAGGCCTCCAGGAGGCAGCGGACCCCTTTTCTCTCGATTAGCTGCCCTACGAAAAGCACGAAGGGTCCTGTGGGCAGGTCCTTGCGGCCAGGTTTGGCGTTGCCCTGTGCCTGGACCTCGGTGGAATGTCTCAGGAAGTAGTCCACGCCGCCGGTGTTGGGGGCGATAAACACCTTGCGGGGGTCTGCACCTTGCTTCACCAGATACTCCTTGGCACGGGTCCCATAGGCCAGGAAGGCATTGCTGTGTTTGACCACTGTGCGTGACAAGGGCATGCCCAGAAGCCTGGTTGGGCCAGCCTCGTAGACAGTGCTGCCGCTGCGCAGAACGAAAGGGATGCCCTTGATCATAGACACCAGAAACGCGGCCTGGCAGGCGAAGGTGGCGTAGCCTCCGGCGATCACTACGTCATAGTGGCCCTTCTTCAACTCGGTAACGATTGATGGGCTGACCTCGTAGCTGAAGAGGTCCTTACCTTGACGGCTAATCGCCAAACTGGGGAGAAACGTGTAGTCGAACTTGCCATCCAGCGATGTTGTCCACAGGCGGTTCTTGCGAGACCGGGCGGAGAAGTACACCCTGAGGGCGATGCCCGGTTGTTCGGCCAGCCCCTGGTATATGGGGGTGGTGTAGGGGGTGGGGATGTTGGTGACGAGGGCGGTCCGATACATGACCTAAGCCGCCTTCCTCGTGTGGACTGCACGGGCTATGGTCTGTGTCATCTCACCTTGCCAATCGAAGAGGAACGCCTGGCGACGCTGCGCGATAAGGCGCAGGGCGCGCTCGCGGGCCGGCCCGTCTCGGAGGAGCTCCTCCATGCGGCTGGCCAGGGCCTCTACGTCTTGAGGCGGAAACAGCAACTCGTCGTATTTGAGCGCCTCGGGGATACCGCCCACCCTGGAGCCGATGACCAGTGCTCCGCAGTAGAGGGCTTCCAGGATGGTGTTGCTGAAGCTCTCGTGGAGGGCGGTGACGACCATCAGGTCGAAGGCGCGCATGTAAGGTGCAGGGTCGCTTTGCCACCCGGTGAACAGCACCCTGTCCTCCAGTCCCAGTGCCTGCACCAGGGCCTCCACCTGACTTCGCTCTGGCCCGGCGCCCACCAGGACCAGGGAAACATCAGGCACCCTTTGGCGCACCAGATCAAAGGCTCGGACCAGGGTCCCCAGGTCCCTCCCCTGGAAGTAGAGGTTGCCTACGAAGCCCACGCATCGGCTGGAAGGCAATCCAACCGGTCTGGGCTCAGTGCCGTGCTCTGCTGAGTTGACCCAGCTAGGGTTGGCGTTGTTGTAGATCACTTTCGTCCGAGAGCCATCCATGGGGACCGATTGGCCCACCTCGCGTCTGCGATACTGGGAGTTAAAAATGACCAGGTCCGCCTTCCGGTAGGTGAGTGCCTCGGTCTGCCTCAGTAGTACCGACACCGGCATGGCCCATGCCCGGCCACGGTTCTGTATGGTGAAGCCAGCGATGGCGCTGCCCCGGTCGCATAGGATAGCTTTGGTGTCGGGATGAAACGCCCGATAGCCTACGGCCAAGAGGCCGTCGAAGATACTGAAGGTCACCACGGCATGGAAGCGCTGCCGTCGCCCCAGCCATAGCATCATGAGGAATGCTTGGAACAGGTAAGGCAGTATGCTGGGTGGGACAGGCACCTGGCGGATGGCGTGATGGACGAGCCGCGGGTGCCGTATTGCTGAGAAGCCGCGGGGTGAGACATGGTGCACTTCCCAGCCTTTGTCCAGGAAGCCACGTATCAACTCCATTTGCCGTCGTGATGCCCCACCTACGGCCGAATTGGAAACGTACGCAGTGATGATCCGCATGTGGCCGGCCTCGTCGCTCACGCAGCCGTCCTCCCCACGATCCCCAGGTATAGCTCGCGGTGCCTCCGGGCGCAATGCTCCAGGTCGAACTCCGCCACGGCCCGTTGCCGTCCTCTTTCGCCCATGCTGGCGGCGAGCCTGGTGTTGTTCAACAGGCGCACGATCCCTCGGGCCAGGGCGAGGCTGTCACGTGGGGGCACTACTATGCCCGTCTCGCCGTTGGCCACCAGCTCGGCCACGCCGCCCACTCGCGTAGCTACGACGGGCCGGCCGCAGGCCATGGCCTCCAGGACCACCAGAGGAGCGGCCTCCGATACTGAGGACAGCACGTAGACATCCATGAGCCCCATGAGCTGGGGGATATCGTCACGCTTGCCCGCCATGATGACGTAGGGACGCAGTCCCAGGCGGTCTATGGCCCGCTGGACCCTCTGCCAGTAGCCCTGCTGGGTCTTGAGCTTGTCGCCCACCATTAGGAACCTGACGTGTGGGCAACTCTCCTTCACCTCGGCGGCCGCCTCCAGGAAATACTCGTACCCTTTTACGGCATCGAAGTTGCCCACAGTACCTACAACCTTCACGCCCGGCTCCAACCCGAACTGCTTCCGATGCGCGCTTAGGTCACCTTCTGGGCGGAACTTAGACGTGTCTACGGGGGGGTACAGGATGGCGGTGCCGTTATGGGCTGCCTTGTCGCCCAGGTAGAAGCTGGCCACTGTAGTAGCCGAGGCCGCCACTCGGGTGGAGCAGCCGCGAAGCACGGGCATGAGGACCATTCTGAACGCTTTTGGGGTCACCGTGTCGTTCAGGTGCCAGACCACCTTGGCGCCCGACAGTCTGGCGGCAATGGCCGCCTGGAAGCATATCAGCCCGTTGACGTGGACAATGGCGGCGCCATACCGTCGGAAGAGTCCACGGAGGGACAGGACCCCGGGCAGGAATAACGCCAGCCATTTGAGCAGGGCGATAGGGCTGACGAGCCAGGCGGGCCCTACGGTATGGGGCAGCCGCACATAGGCCCAGGGCCTATGGCAACGTATGCCAGCGCCTTCGGCGAGTCGGGCGAAGGTCGGGTCTCCCCGGGGCACCACAATGGCCGTGTCAATCCCATCGCGGCGCAGACGCTCGGCCACGCGGAGCACGCGCAGGGGCGGGCCCCCCACTCTTTCATCGGTGAGGACGTTGAACACAGACACCCTGTCCGTGCTAGCCATCATCCCTGCCCAGCCACTTCCACAGCTCCTCAAGTCCCCGGCGAAGAGACACCTTCGGCTGGAAGCCCAGGCGCTCCCTGGCCTTGGCTATGTCCGAGTAGTTGCGCCGGATCTCTCCGGTCCTCTCTGGGCGCTGCACCACTGCGAGATCTCGTCCGGTGACTTCCATGACCAGTCTAGCCAGGTCCCCAATCCGGGTCTCTACCCCACTCGCGACCTGGAATACCTCCCCGGCTAACCCGTTGCCGCCGTCATGGGCCAGGCAAAGCGAAATGGCCTGACAGATGTCGGTGGCGTGGACGAAGTCTCGGGTCTGGCTGCCATCGCCGTAGATGGTGAGCGGGTGGCCTTCCTGTGCCCGTTTCATGAACAGGGCCACTACGCTGGTCTTGTGGTCGCAGTGTGGCCCGTAGGCATTGGCGAAGCGGAGCGCCACCGTTTCCAGGCCGTAGGAATGGTGGTAGGTAGAGCAGAGGGCCTCCCCAGCCAGCTTGGATGCGCCGTACATGGAGAGTGGTCGGGGTACTTTGCCTTCGTCAATGGGTGGTGCTTGCTCGCCTACGGCGGCATTGGAAGAAGCTAGGACGAACCGGCGGACGCCAAGCTGTCGGCATGCCTCCAGCAGTGTCAACGTACCCAAAGCATTGGTGTGGAAGCAGTCCTCCGGATGGGCCAGGGAGTCCACCACGCTGGTGTAAGCGGCCATGTGGACCACGGCGTCTACCCCCTGTATCGCCGAGCGGACGGCCGCTGGTTGGCAGATGTCGCCCACCAACAGCTCCACGGAGGCGCCGTTACTGTTGGTGGGGAGGTTCTCTCTCCTACCCACGGACAGGTTATCCAACACGCGGAGCTGATGGCCTGCCTGGAGCAGGTGGCGCACCAGGTTGGCCCCGATAAAGCCGCAGCCACCGGTGACCAGTACTCTCACTACGCTCGGCTCCCTGTTGTCCGTCTCATTGTGCGATCGGGTGACGGCGCCGCGCTGCGCTGAGCAGTGTCTGCCTTTCGCTTGGACCAGTAGATGGTGGGCATGATGTGGTCCCGCTTGGCCTCGATGCGGTCGCGGTAGCGCATCAGGTCCTGGAGCATCGGGGACAGGGCCTCCCTCATGGCGTGGGGTTCGAGACCTAGGTCGAGGAGCTTCTGGTGGTCGGCTTCATAGAAGTGGACCTCAGCTTCCTCTCGGGGGTCAACCTCCACGGGCTCAATGGCGACCTCCATCCCCAGTGGCCCGGCTGCCCCTTGCACTGCCTGGGCCAATTCCAGCACAGAGAAGACCTCTGTGAACTGGTTGAACACGCGGTACTCGCCGGACTTGGGTGGGTTCAGGAGGGACAGTTCCATGCAGCGCATGGAGTCCATGATGTGGATGAACCCCCGGCGCTGCTGGCCCTGGCCGTAGGGAGTGAGTGGGAATCCGATGACTGCCTGCGCGCAGAAGCGGTTGAGGGCAGTGCCAAAGGCCTGGTCGAAGTCGAAGCGGGTGACCAGCCGCTCGTCAGCGGCGGTCTCCTCGGTGCGTGTGCCGTAGACTGGCCCCTGCATCAGGTCGGTGCTGCGCAGTCCCCAGGTCTTGCAGGCAAAGGCGATGTTCTGGCTGTCGTGGACCTTGCTCAGGTGGTACCAACTCCCTGCCTGCCGGGGGAAGGGCAAGGTGTCGGTGTGGCCCCTGTACTCGATAGTGAAGAAGCCTTCGGGGATGGGTATGTTGGGGGTCCCGTACTCCCCCATGGTCCCCAGCTTGACCAGGTGGGCCTCTGGACACACCTGGTACAAAGCATAGAGCAGGTTGAGGTTGCCCACTGCGTTGTTGGTCTGGGTGAAGGTGGCGTGGGGAAGGTCAATCATGCTGTAGGGGGCGGAGGGCTGCTCCCCCAGATGGACGATAGCTTCGGGCTGGAAGTCCTCCAGCACGTGCCGAACGAAGTCCGGCTCTCGCAGGTCACCCAGGTAGAAGGCGATGGTCTTGCCGAACACCTCGCGAAATGCCCTGACCCTCTCGCTCATTGACCGAATGGGTGTCGCGCTCCACCCGCCCATCTCCTCTACCCACTTGCGGCGCAGCATCAGGTCGGCCCCGGCCACTTCGTGGCCCTTGTGGGCCAGGTACATGGCCAGGGGCCAGCCCAGGTAGCCGTCTATGCCAGCGATAAATACTCTCACGCGATCTCCCTTCTGACGTGGGCTGCAGTTGGGGAAAGCTGCGTGACTTCCGCCAGGTAGCTCTCCAACTGCCGTGTAATGGTATCGTACCCGTGTGTCTGGCGCACGTAGCGCAGTCCGTCATCCTCGAGGTGTCGGCGGCGCTCCGGCTGGCGGAGCAGGGACGCTATTTCTGCTGTTAGCTCTTCCGCGCTTTGTCGGTAGGCGACACCACACTCCTCCCCTGGCAACACGGAGACCATGCCGGGTAGGGGGGTGGCCACCAGGGCTTTGCCGCAGGCGAGGTATTGGACCACCTTGCTGGGGATGATGTCCCGGGTGGCCCCATTCAGCCGGAAGGCGTTCACACAAACGGTGGCCAGGTTGATGTAGTCAGGCATGGTCTCAAAGGGCTGGAAGCCAGTTATGGTCACTTTGCCTCGAAGCCCCAGCCGGTCTATCTCCGCCTCCAGCGCGGGCCGCTGAGGCCCATCCCCCACTATGAGCAACCGGGCCTCGGGGACCTGGGCCAGTAGGCCTGGGAACTCGCGGAGGAACAGGTCCAGCCCACTGAAGTCGAAGAGCGTGCCCAGGAACAGGACTACGGCGTCATTCTCGCCCAGGCCCAACTTGCGGCGCAGACCGGCGTCAGGGGGACGGGGGCAAAAGCGCACGGTGTCCACGCCCGGCGGTAGCAGCTTGACCCGCTCAGGCCGGGCGCCCTTGCGCACGACGTACTTGGCAAGGTAAGGGGTGAGGGCCAAGACAAGGTCCACCCGGCGATACACCTGGTCCTCCAGGAAGGACGTGGGTGGCCGGAGCAGGGCGTGGGGGACAAGCTGGTGGAGTATGTCCACTGAGCGGAAGACCACAGGGATGCCGTGCCTTTTCGCCAGCCACAGCGTCTGCAACCCATTGGTGGGCACGGAGTACAGGACGATGACGTCTATCTTCTCCTTGCTCAGGAGACGGTCCAACTCACGGTAGTGGGTGTAGAAGGCCGAGCATCGGCTGACGGCGGGCACCTTGACGAAGCCGGGCCGTACCAGGGTTACCCGGGCGTCGGGGTAGGCGCGGGCCACGTCATAGGAGCGAGTTCCCAGGTCGCCCAGTCGGCCGTGTCCGTTGGGTCTCCAGTGGTCCTCGTAGTCGAGGGCGAAAACGCGGTGGCCTCGGCGCGAGAGTAGCTCCGACAACGTGTGAAGCTCGAAGACCACCGTCTTGAGCCAGTCTATCTCGTGGACGAAGAGTATGTTCAATGCGAGTCCTGCCTCTGAGGAAGGACGGTGTCCATGAACATGAACAGGCCCCGGGCATTGACCTTGAGGTCACCCCAGGACATGCAGCGACGCAGGCTTTGCCACACGTACGACGGACGCAGGTAGAACTCCCGGTAGGCCCGGGAAACCCACGCCTGTAGGTCGTTGCGGGAGAGAAGGTCGGTCTCGAAGACCGGCGCCAGATGGCGGGCCGCTGTGGCGTACATGTAGCCCTCCCAGGGGGGCTCCGAGCCCTTGTCCTTGATGTACATATCATGCAACTCGGTGCCTGGGAACGGCATGGTGATGGCGAACTGGGCGAAGTCCACCTTCAGCGCCTTGGCGAAGCGGAGCGTCTTGGCGATGGTCTCCGGCGTCTCGCCAGGCGAGCCAATCATGAAGTATCCGATGGTGTAGATTCCCGCCTCTCGGGTCATGGCTATGGCTTCGGCGCCCTGCTCCAGAGTGGTGCCTTTCTTCAGGTTGTCCAGGATACCCTGGTCGCCGGACTCGACGCCATACGAGATGGCGTAGCATCCGGTCTTCTTGAGCAGGCGCAGCAGCTCCCGGTCTACCAGGTTGACCCGAGTGCCGCATGTCCAGTGTAGCTTGAGGCCGCGCTGGACCATGCCCTCGGCCAGGGCGATGGAGCGCTTGCGGTCCACGGTAAAAGTGTCGTCGTAGAAGGCGATCTCTCTGACACCATAGCGGCTCTTGAGCTCGGCAATGTCCTCCAGGACCCGCTCGGCGCTTTGGACCCGGAACCGCCGGCCGAACACGGGCTTGGAGCAGAAGGTGCAGTTGTATGGGCAACCCCTGGTGGTGAGCAGGGCAGCGAAGGGCAACGCTCGCCCATAGGGTGGGTGTGGCCGGTAGCGGCGCAGCGGCAGCTTGTCATAAGGCAGCAGGGGCAGCGAGTCCAGTCCCGCCAGGAACGGGCGGTCTGGGTTGTGCACGATACGCCCCTCTTGCCGGAAGCTCACTCCCTTGATGCCCTCCAGGGTGGTCCTCTGTTCCAGCGCCCGGGCAAGCTCTACGGCCGTCTCCTCACCCTCGCCGCGCACCAGTATGTCTATGTCTGGGGCTTTCTCCAAGGTCTGTTGGGGCAGCAAAGTGGCGTGGGGCCCGCCCAGCACCAGGGTGAGCTTGGGATGCGCTTCCTTCAACTGGCGGGCCAAGGTCAGGGCGGAGCGAATGGTGGGCGTAACGGCGGAGAGACCGACCCAGTCGGCGTCGGCGGCTGCGACCAGGGCGTGCTCGGGTGGTTCGGCATCGGCGTCTACTACCCGGACCTGGTGGCCGGCCTTCTCCAGCAAGCTGGCTACTATGGCCAGCCCGATGGGCGGCTGGGGGTATTGCGGATTGTGGCGTGGGGCGACCAGGGCGATTCTCACGAGCGTTCGCCCTCTAGCTCAGGGTAGAAACGGAGGATAACGGGATGGCGCATGGCCGTCTTGATCTCTGCCTCTTTCTGCGCCAACTCTTGCCGAACGGCGGCATGCTCCACCAGAACCGCCAGGCAATCGGCGCCCCGGGCCAGGTCAGGAATGGGGCCGTATCGGTAGCCCTGAGCCACTGGGTCATAGGCCTCCACAGCGTAGCCATCTTGTCGGAGCAGGTCAATGATCAGCATGGCGGGGCTGTTGCGTGTGTCATAGGTATTTGGCTTGTAGGTGACGCCTAGCGCCACGATTCTGGGCTGGGGTACGCTTCGAACGGCCTGACGAATGCGTGCTACAGCGCGGTAGGGAACAGCGTCGTTGACCAGCCGGGCCATTTGAATCACCTGCGAGTTCACCGGGTCTATTTCCTTAATGAACCAGGGGTCCACCGGGATGCAGTGCCCGCCGGCGCCTATGCCCGGACGGAGTATGTTGACTCGTGGGTGCTTGTTTGCCAGCCCAATGGCCGTGAGAGGGTCAACGCCTAGCCCATCAGCCACAGCGGCGAACTCGTTGGCCAGCGCGATGTTCACATCTCGATATGTGTTTTCCATGAGCTTGGCCAGCTCGGCGGTGACGTCGTCTGTCAAGTACAACTGGCCCTCGACGAAGGAGGAGTACAGCTCGCGGGCCATCTGACTGGCTCGTGCGTCCACGCCGCCAATAACGCGGTCGTTGTGAACGATCTCCCGGAAAACGTCCCCCGGCAGGATACGCTCGGGGCAGTGGCAAAGGAAGATGTCCTGACTCACCTTAAGGCCGCTTTTCTCTAGCCGGGGAAGGACCACCTCCCGGCAGGTCAATGGGGGTACAGTGGACTCCAGGACCACCAGGTTGCCCCGTTGAAGGTGGGGTACGATGGACTCGGTAGCTTCGATGACTTGGGTCAGGTCAGCGATGCGCTTGCGCTCGTCCAGGGGCGTGGCCACGGAAATGATGAAAACGTCGCTGGGGCAGGGGGTCTTCTGCGCCCTGAGGTTTTGCCTGACCTCAGGCTCGGCGAAAATGCGCCGGATGGCGTCCTCGGCCAGGGGGAGCACGCCGTTGTTGATAGCGTTGACCACCTGTTCCTCAATGTCCACGCCGACGACTTGGTGACCACGACGGGCCAGCATGATGGCCAGTGGCAGGCCCACATACCCAGTGCCCAGCACAACGACGCGCTTAGACACCGTAGACCCCCTTCTGCCATTCGATGGTCCGGGTGATGCCCTCCTGGAGCCCAACGGTCGGGTGGTGTCCCAGGTCCTTGACCGCGCGCGACACGTCCACACGTTTGTCCAATGTGGTGGCGGGCTCGACCTCTCGATACTCCACCATTAGGTCGTCTTTCCCGAGGTAGCGCAGGATGATGTCAGAGGCCTCTTGCATAGTATGCAAGGGGGAGCCAGCTATGTTATAGACTTGGCCGGGGCGGAAGTTGTCTGCGATGTTGACCAGGGTGCGCACCGTATCATCCACGTACGAGGAGGTGCGCCGGTGTTTCGTGTACACCACGTAAGGCAGGTTGTGCAGCGCATGATAGATGAAAACGCAAATGGCGCTACGATAGGGGGAGTAATACTCTCCGGGGCCGTAGGTGTTGAATAGCCGTACTCTCACGGTCTGGGTGCCAAACTGGGCTGCTGAGTTGAGTATCTGCATCTCATTGACCCATTTGCTCAGGGCATAATCGTTGAGAGGGTGTAGTGGGACCTTCTCTAGCAGGTCCTCGGTCATGACATCTGGGTAGTCGCCATAGATCTCTGAGGAACTGGTGAACACCAGACGGAAGCCTAGCCGCTCCTGCATACGCAAGATGTTCTTAGTGCCGATGGCGTTACCCTTCCACATGGTCTCGTAGAAGTCCTCGCCGTTGCGACGGCCGAACTCGGCGGCCAGGTGATACACTACATCTACGGGCTGGCGCGAGAACATGGCTTCTACCTGATGGAACTCGCTGACGTCGCAGCGCGTGTAGTAGGGGTGATGGTGGTGGGGCCGGTCGCAGAGCCAAACCTCATGGCTCCGGCGCCTCAGTTCCTCGACCAATGGTCGGCCCACCGCGCCCAACCCGCCGGTGACCAGTATGTTCATGCCTTGTCTCCAGTTACGATGCCCATTATTCGCTCCGCTGCCCTTCCGTCTCCGAAAGGGTTGCTCCACTCGGCGCCCGCCGATAGCATGCGGCGGGTAGCCTCCAGGACCGCCTCGGGCGCTGTGCCAGCAAGCGCATTGGCCCCAACTCGTACGGTCTCGGGGCGCTCCGTATTGTCCCGCAGGGTGACACAGGGCACGTGCAGGATACATGCCTCCTCTTGGACGCCGCCGGAGTCGGTGAACACCAGACGGGCTGCGCCCTCCAGGCCGAGGAACTCCAAGTAGCCCATGGGGTCCAGGATGGTGGTGCATGGTGGGAGGCATAGGCCGAACTCATCGAGGCGCTTCCTGGTTCGCGGGTGGATGGGAAAGACTAGGGGCAGATGGTACTCTCGGTGTATTAGCTCCAGGCCTTTCAGAATGTTGGCCAACCGCTCTGGGTCGTCGGCGTTCTCCTGCCGGTGCAGCGTGAGCAAGAAGTAGCGCCGGGGCTCGAGACCCAGGCGCGTCAGGGTGGTATCCTTCTCCGCTACCCTGTGGGACGCCCATAGGACGGCGTCAACGATGGTGTTCCCGGTTACGGAGACCGCCTCCTCGGGTATGTTCTCAGACAAAAGGTTATCCCTGGCCTCGGGTGTAGGTGCGAAGAGGTAGTTGGACAGGTGGTCGGTGAGGATGCGGTTCAGCTCTTCAGGCATTGTCTTGTCCCTGGAGCGCAGGCCGGCTTCTACATGCCCCACCGGGATGTGGAGTTTGGCCGCGGCCAGGGCTGTGGCCAACGTGGAGTTCGTATCCCCCTCGGCGAGCAGGATGTCTGGCCTATCTTGCACCAGAGCGCGTTCCGCCGCGGCTAGGACGCGGGCGGTCTGCTCCCCGTGGGGACCGGAGCCTGCTTCCAGTTTATGCAGCGGCGGAGGCAACTCCAGGTCCACAAAGAAGGCCTGGTCCATGTTGTACGAGTAGTGCTGGCCCGTATGCAGTATGTAGTGGTCCACCTGGTGTTTCTGGCAGGCGCGCACCACCGGCGCCATCTTGATTATCTCCGGTCTGGTCCCCACCACGATCGCGGTTCTGATTGGTGCCTCCTACAGACTCGCCGTCCGCTTGGCGGGAAGGAACGACTGCTTAAGGAAATGGCCCAGGATGCGCGGGGTCCGCTTGACGTTGGCCAGCCGGAGCAGAGTCAAGAGCTTGCTGGGCCGCAGGTAAAACGAGAGGTAGGCCCAGAACTGGAGGCGCTTGAGCTGGCGCAAGGGCAGGCCCTCCAACTCCATGGCCCGACTCAACTGGAGGCTGTAGTCTCTGTAGTCCTTTGAGAGGAGGCGCAACCCACCGGTGCCCTCACGTGCCCAGTCGTATACCTGGGTCCCCGGCAGTGGGGTGAGCAGGCTGAACTCCGCTGAGTTGGGGTCGAGCTCGCGGGCAAACCGAATGGTGTCGCGAATCGTATCCCTGGTTTCGAAAGGGTAGCCCAGGATGAAGTACGTCTGAACGAAGAGGCCAACCTCTTTGGCAGCCCTCACCGATTGTCTCGCCTGGTCTTTGGTGATGCCTTTGTTGACGATCTTCAGGATCTCGTCGTTGCCGGACTCAATGCCGAAGCCAACACCAACGCACCCCGCGGCTTTGAGCTTAGCCAAGAACTCCTTGTCTACCCGGTCTACCCTAGTCTCGCAGTCCCATTGGACACGCCGGTGGTAGCCGCGCTCCATGAAGCCATCCAAAAGGCGTTCGGTGCGCTGCCGATTCAGTGTAAAGGTCTCGTCGAAGAAAGAAATGTGGCGGCACTGGAAGCGGTCCAGTAGGTAGCTCACCTCATCCAAGACGCTGTCCACGTCCCGATAGCGGGCGCGGTTGCCATAGGGGCGAGCACAGAAGATGCACCCGTAGGGGCAGCCGCGACCGGTGATGAGCGGGAACCTGGTGCGGGACGTGACGGGGTAGGCGTCCCAGGCAGGGAAGGGCAGCTCGTCAAGGGTAGTCAGGAAGGGTCGGACCTCCGTCCGGACGACCTTGTCGCTCTGCCGATAGGCCAGGCCTGGGATGGCGGCGAAGTCACCCTTGGTGCCATCTGACAGGGCTAGGGCTAGCTCGTGCAGGGTGTGTTCCCCCTCGCCTGCCACCGCAATGTCGTAGTGGGGGTCATCCTCGAGGGTCTTCGCCGGTTCAGCGGTGGGATGGGGACCGCCCACCACGATGGTAGCTCCCGGCGAATCTTGTTTGACCCGCTTGGCCACTTCTGCGGCTTGGCCGAAGTCCTCGGTCATCATGGTGATGCCGACGATGTCGGCCTGGGTAGAGAGTATCCTGCGCGCAGTCGAAGCTACAGTGAGACCTTCGAACTTCCCGTCAACGATCTCGCAAGGCACGCCCTGCTTTCGGAGGTACGCCGTCATGTATCCCAACCCCAAGTGCGGGGCCCAGCGCTCGTAGGTCCCTTCGGAGCGCTGGTCGAGGGGCGGGTTTACCAGGCAGACTTTGGGCAAAGTGCCAGGCTGCGGTCCTGAAGTGGTCACACTTGTCCCCCGCTTAGAAATTGAATACGGCCAGGGCGTTGCCGCCCCAGATTGTGGCTGGTTGGGCTATTGCGGCAACCGGACCGCTGCTAGCGGCAACTCCGCCCGAGAGAAAGCTGTCCAGGTCGCCTGAAAAAGCCAACGTGTAAGACGTCTTTGTCTGGGTGAACATACGAAAACACCTCTAGGCCGTGATTATACAACATGCACAATGCCAACTAGTCCACCACACTCGTAACTAAGCTCTAATGCTACCACAACTACTAGGCGCTTAACAACCGGGGCGCATGTCCTGTATACCTGGTACCCGGCGTGCTGCGCCCGATTCCAGACCATCAAAGGGTGGATCACGGCAGCATACTCATCGGCAGGACGGCTGCGGGCCTGTGTCTGAGGGACAGCCCCGGTCTTGTGCCGACAAGACGGTGGCTCCTACGCTCTTCGCAATGGGGATGGCGATTTGGCCCGTGGTTGGCGAGAAGCCGCTTTCGTTGCAGCGGAGGTAGGTTGTGGCCCAGGGTATCGTCGAAGGGGGGAGTACTGTCCCTGCTGGTGACGCTTCTCCCCATGCTATAATCTGCTCAGCTTCGTTGGAGGGCCAGTTCAAAGCAGGAGGCAGCATGCGGGCCATCCTCAGCGTTTCTGACAAGACCGGCCTGGTGGAGTTTGCCAAGGGTCTTTCCGGCCTTGGTTGGGAGATGTTCTCCACCGGCGGCACGCAGCGCTCCCTGGAGCAGGGTGGCGTGGCAGTGACCGGTGTCTCCAAGCTGACGGGCTTTCCCGAGATACTGGATGGCCGGGTCAAGACCCTGCACCCGGTGGTCTACGCTGGCATCCTGGCCCGACGGGGCGAGCCTAGCCACCGGCAGGAGCTTGCCAAACTGGGGTTGGGCACCATTGACCTGGTGGCGGTGAACCTTTACCCGTTCCTGGAGACGGTGGCCCGGCCTGATGTGGGGCAGGATGAGGCCCTGGAGAACATTGATATCGGTGGGCCTACCATGATCCGCGCCGCCGCCAAGAACTTCCCGGACGTGGTTGTATTGGTGGACCCGAAGGACTATGGCCTCGTCCTGGAGCGGCTCAAGGGCAAGGGCCTGTCTTTGGAGGACAGAAAACAGCTTGCCCGCAAGGCCTTCCAGCACGTCGCCGTATACGACACGGCCATTGCCAGGTACCTGGGCGTCGGGTCCGGTCCATTTACCCAGGAGCTGAGCTTCGGCCTGCGCAAGGCCCAGGAGCTCCGCTATGGTGAGAACCCGCACCAGCAGGGCGCCTTTTACACGGAGGTGGTCCCGGGCGCCGCCTCGGACGGCATAGGCACGGCCAAGCAGCTTTGGGGCAAGGAGCTTTCCTTCAACAACATCCTGGACGCCGACGCTGCCTGGACCACGGTGATAGACTTCCCTGCCCCGTCCGTAGCCATAGTCAAGCACACTAACCCCTGTGGCCTGGGCCACCATCAGAGCTTGGCTGAGGCTTACCGCCGGGCGCTGGCCGGTGACCCAGTCTCCGCCTTTGGCGGCATTGTGGCCGCCAACGTCCCCCTCGACGCTGAGACCGCTCGGGAGATGGCCAAGACCTTTTACGAGATAGTCATCGCGCCGAGCTATTCCCCTGAGGCGCTCAAGCTGCTTCAGGGGAAGAAGGACTTGCGACTTCTCGAATTGCCTGCCCGGACCCCACCGGCCAACCTCGATGTGCGTCGGGTAACCGGAGGGTTTCTGGTGCAGACGCCGGACACAGAGGACGATGACCCGGGCACCTGGAAGCTGGTCACCTCCCGGGAGCCTTTGCCTCAGGAGCGTAAGGACATGGTCTTTGCCTGGAAGGCGGTCCGCCACATCAAGTCCAACGCCATCGCAGTGGCCAAGGGTGACCGCATGTTGGGCATGGGCGCCGGCCAGCCCAACCGCGTCAATAGCGTGGAGTTGGCGCTGAAGCTGGCTGGGGACGAATCGAAGGGCGCGGCTCTGGCCTCGGACGCCTTCTTTCCCTTCCCAGATAGCATCGAGCGGGCGGCTGGCGCGGGCATTGTAACCGTCGTAGAGCCCGGCGGGTCGGTGCGAGATGATGAGGTGATTGCCGCCGCAGAGCGTCATGGCATGTCACTGATGTTCACCGGGCGCAGGCATTTCAGGCACTAGGCTTGTGCCCTCCTCCCCCCCTTGCGGGGGAGGATTGAGGTGGGGGGGGGCACCGCGCTTCACCCCCATCCTAACCTTCCCCTGTCAAGGGGGAAGGGATTTCGCGAGGCCAGCGCCATACCCCAGAACAGTCCAATTGGGCGATTGAGGTCTTTCTTGGAACGTAAGATACCCCGCTGCATGAGCACGCAGCACCCGGACAACGTGGGTGCCCCTTTCTTCTGCACCGATCCTGTCCTCCAAGGCGAGGAGGAGATTGAGGAGGCCCACCAGGTCTTCTCCCTGGGGATAGACGAGCAGATGTGGGACTACGAGGGCAAGGAGGTGGACAACTACGTTGTGAAGAAGCTTTTGTCCAAGCACGAGAGCATCTTCCAAACCAAGGTCCTGGGCCGGGACGTGTTTCTGACCTATCGGGTGCCTAACCCCAGGGTGGAGAAGGACGAGGGCAAATGGCTCCTCGAGACCCTGCGCAGCATCCCCCGGAGCTATGACGTGGCCCGGGAGTTCTACGGGGAAAGGGCCGTGCCCCCGGTCTTCGAGGTTATCCTGCCCATGACCGTTTCTCCCGCCGGACTGGAGCGAGTCTACCAGTATTACGCTCAGCGCGTGGTTGGTGAAGAGGGGGTCACTCTAGCCCCCGGTGACATCACGATCGGGGAGTGGGTGGGTCAATTCGAGCCCAGGACCATCAACGTTATCCCCCTCATCGAGGACATTCCACAGCTTGTCAGTTGCGACCAGATAGTCGAGGGCTACTTGGAGCGTCACCCCGAGGCGCCCTACCAGCGGGTGTTTCTGGCCCGGAGCGACCCGGCCCTCAACTATGGCTATGTCAGTGCCTTCCTGGCGCTGGAGGTGGCCCTGGCCCGCCTCCACCGGCTGGAGGTGAGGTTGGGCAAACCCCTCTACCCCATCTTGGGCACGGGCAGCGCCCCGTTCCGAGGCAACCTCAAGCCTGGCAATGTGCGGAACTGCCTGGAGAGCTACCCCAGCGTGCAGACCTTCACCCTCCAGTCCGCCTTCAAGTACGACTACCCCGTGCCCCAGGTGCGTGCCGCCATCGAGGAAATCCAGTCCTTCCGGCGCGACAAGCCGCGCGAGGTAGACGAAGAGCGTTCCGTCGGGCTCATTGCCCGGGCCACGGCTGCGTACCAGGCACGGCTTCGGGACGGGATTGCCGACCTGGCGGCGGCGGTGGCTCCTTGCGTGCCACCCCGCAGGAGAAGGAAGCTGCACATCGGCCTGTTCGGCTACTCCCGCGGGTTTGGAGGCGTTTCGCTGCCCAGGGCGATCACCTACTGCGCGGCGCTCTACTCGGTGGGGTTGCCGCCGGAGATCATCGGGCTGGATGGGCTGACCCAGGGCGACTGGGACTACCTGTCGCAGGACGCTAACTTCCAGCTTGATCTGGCAGATGCCCTGGCTTTTGTCAACGAGGAAGTTCTCCTCAAGTACCTGCCTGGGGCGAGGGCAGTCCTGGATAGAGTGGACTATCGGCCCAATCCGGAGCACAAGAAACTGGCCCGCATGGTGTATCAAGCCAGCCGGGAAGGCATCCGGCCGGACCTCATCACGGGCATGGTCGTGGAGGCCGCCTCGCTGCGACGCTTCTTGGGCTAGGGGTCGTATCCCCCTTCCCCCTCTTCTGCTAGAATGGGTGCCGTGGTGGCCGAGACCCCTTGCATCACTGACCTGCCTGCCCTGGTGTCTGCCCTGTCGAGGGACGACCGCGAGGTGTTCCGTCGGCTTTTTGACGTACGGGTTGTATACGGGGAGCTACGTCCACCGGAGGCCATGCACCCCTGGCTCATGCACCAGTTTGGCTCTGTGGCGTCAGTATTCCGGCAGAAGATAGTGCGAGTGACCAACACCGTCACCGGCGATGGTGCGCTGTTCAACGAGCTACGGGCGCGTCGGCCACTGAACGCTAGGGAGCAACTGGGCCTCAAGGCCCAGATCCTGGATGGCCTGCGCCACGATGCCCTGGCTTCACCGTTTAGCGAGACGCCAGAGGACGTCTTCGGTCGCATCCGGGGCAAGCACTGCATAACGGCTAGCAACATTGCCAAATACGACGGCCTGCACGCCATCGTCATCTTCGATGACCCGGACCCACTGCGCTTCGACGAAGAGCGCCTGTCGGACTACCTGGACACCGCGTGGCGCTGGGGGCAGGCTGCTCACGACTATGATCCCCTCGCAACCTATTTCCTCTTCGTGTGGAACTGCCTGTGGCGCGCCGGGGCCAGTTTGATCCATGGGCATGCCCAGGTGCTCCTAACTCGCTACTATCACTACTCCAGGATCGAGCTGTTGCGGCGCGCTGCCCTCGGCTACGGCAACGGAAGCATGGGCAGCTATTTCGAAGACGTATTCCGGGTGCACAAGGCCCTGGGTCTGGGCTGGGAACGCGATGGCGTCCGAGTCCAGGCATGCCTGTGTCCCATCAAAGAGAAAGAGGTCATGGTAATGGGCCCAGCCCTGGACGAGGCCTTTGTAAGGACCATGTACCGGGCGCTGTCTTGCCTGCGAGACCGCCTGGGGGTGACCAACTTCAACGTATCCCTGGTCACGCCGCCACTGGGGCCCACCGAAGAGACCTGGGAGGGTTTTCCTGTGGTGGCTCGGGCCGTGGACCGGGGAGACCCGCAGAGCAAGTCGTCGGATATTGGCGGCATGGAGCTCTATGCCAACCCCGTAGTGGCCGCAGACCCCTTTGTGGTGGCGCACGAGCTTGTCCCTTTCCTGGAGGCCGCATGAGCCGAGTGGACGTAGTTGTCCCCGTCTACAACGAGGAACGCGATTTACCGACGCGCGTCCCACAGCTCTGGGGATTCCTGAGGGAGCACCTGCTTTGCCCGTGGACCATCGTTATCGCTGACAACGGCTCCACCGATGGTTCGCTGGAGATAGCCCAGAACATTTCCAAGCGCTACGCCGGCGTGACCTACGTCCACATCACCCAGAAGGGGCGCGGCCGCGCTCTGAAACAGGTCTGGCTGGAGAGCCAGGCTGATGTGATGAGCTATATGGACGTGGACCTGTCAACGGAGCTGGAGGCGTTGCCCAGGCTCGTCGCAGCCATCGAGACGGAGGGCTACGATGTCGCCATCGGCTCCCGCCTGGCGCCAGGCGCCAAGGTCGTCCGTTCCCCCAAACGGGAGTTCACGTCAAGGATGTACAACGTCCTTATCAGGGTCATATTCCCTGGGGTCAAGTTCCACGACGCCCAGTGTGGCTTCAAGGCCATCAGCCGGCGGGCAGCCCAGGACCTGCTTCCCCTGGTGCGCAACACCAACTGGTTCTTCGATAGCGAGCTACTGCTTCTCGCCCACCGTAAGGGCTACCGCATTAAAGAGATACCGGTGGCCTGGAACGAAGACCCGGACACACGGGTCAAAGTGGTGCGTACGGCCTGGGAGGATATCAAGGGCCTGCTGCGCATGCGCTTCCGGCGGCTGTAAGCTAGGCCCGGCCCCTCCAGTAGTCCGGTTCACGATGACCGTGTGCAACGGCGACTACATACACGCCATTGTCGGTGACCGAGTAGACCAGCTTGAACGGAAATCGCCGCAGGAGGATCTTGCGGATTCCAGGTCGGACCTCTTCGCCAATGTCCGGATACTGCTCCAAGACCGCTATGGCCGCCCACACCGCTCTTCGGAACTTCTCACCGAGCCCCTCCTCCTGGGCCTCGTAGTACTCGAAAGCATCTTCGTACTCCCTCTTGGCAAAGGGATCGAAGACCAGGGTCATGGCCGCTCGCCAAGCACCTGATCGGCCGGAATGCCCTGGACCTTACCCGCCTTGTATGCAGCCAACCGTCGCTCGGCCTCGTCGTACCATATCTCGTCGATCGCGATATCCGGCCGCTCAAGGCTGGTGTAGATGAGGTCCAACAGCCGCATACGCTCGGCTGGCTTGAGCTGCAACACGCTGTCAATAAGCATTCTATCCATTGTCCGCTCCCTAGACCGATGGTACGCTATTGCGAGGGGGCAGGTCAACGATAGTCGTGCATGGCCCCAACGTGGGCACTCTGCCGCCAACGGCAGCCGGTCGGCAGCAGTGGGAGGACATCAAGGGCCTGCTGCGCATGCGCTTCCGAAGGCTTTAGGCATCCAGTGGTAGTGTGGGGTGGGCCTTGGGGAAAGCAATCCTGGGGTCGCGGGCGTCTCGCCCGTCTCCAATGCTGCCTGACCACGGCCATTTCTCGGGCGCGTCCACCAACCCGGCCTTCACCGGATTCTGGCGGATATAAGCGACCGTGGCGGCCAGGTGGTTTTCATCGCGTATGAATCGGTCGAAATAGTCTGGCATCCAGAACCTGCGGTTGATTCCCAGCAGTTTGTTCGCACTGTGGGCAACGAAGGACTTCCAGCTATGCACGATATCCGATAGCGAGTGGCCCTTCACCTCAATCAGCACGTGCACATGGTTCGGCATAACACACCAGGCAATAAGATCGTAACGTTCTCCGTCGAAGTGTCTCAGAGCGTCTTGAACGAGTCTGGCAATACGTTCGTCCTGCAAGCGGCAAGCGCCTTTTCCGCTATCAGCGTATTGCTCGATCCTTTTCCTGAGAGTCGCGGCCTCCTTCGAGTCCGGAGAAATCGCTTCGCTCCAATGCAGCTCCTGTTTCCATTGCCTGATGACATCGGCGGGGACGGAGTCGTGAAGCCGGAAGGTGACAAACTGGATGGCGTGTTCCGCATCAAAGTGCGGGAGGTAGCCGCGGGAGTGCCAGCCTTTGTGGGGTGACGGTGATGTCGCTGTGAGTTCTGCGGCCGGGACGGCCGCATGCCCAGCGCAGTCGAACTCGTGGAACTTTCCCACCGGGTCGCTCATCAACGGGCCTCTTGCGGTTTGTGTGGACGGCTAACAACGTTCTCTTGTGCGTATGCTGTATAGGCGCATGTTATCCCCGGCCCTGGGACACGTCAAGCGCCGCGCTGTGTCTACGAATAACAACCCGCCTCCCCCGCATTGGGTCGGGCAGGAATCCCGACCTACGAGGACCCATTTATTCGCCTAACGCGATGCTAGCCGGGAGCCGGATTCATTCGCGATCCGGTGCAGCAGGTGGTTGGCCCTTCACTATTTCGCGTCTGTTTGCCTCAATAAAGCTGATCGCGTTTTCATACTTGGCTGCGTAATCACTGCTTTTGAGTCTTGCCCTCATTTCGCGCAGCTTATCCAGGCAAGCGTTTCTACCATTTACCTCCGCTGAACCACCCATGATATAGGCTGGGAGAGTTTGGGGGTGTGTCTCATCTATACGCTTGTAGGGAACGTCCCAGTATGCGTAGTTCAGTCTATGGTTGGCAGGTAGTCCAACAGCGGCCATTTGTTCCACGCAAGAAGGAGATAGTACAAAGCCAATCCAGTCCTGGTTCTCTCCATAGTGATATGCTTCCGTGAGTGCTTTGCCGAAGAAAACGTTGTTCTGTTTGTCAGCATAAAGGTCACCGCATGACATAGCACCACGGACAGGAATACCGTGAGATACCAGAGAGTACACGAACCATCTGGTTGTTGCCTCGATAGCGCCAAAGGACGGAGCTGTGTCGTCGGGGGAGTATAGAAGGAACGTGTCCGAGAACCATGTCTTTTCAACCCTTGGTTTAAAACCATCAACTCTGATGCAATCATCAATAGCCTGCGTGTAGTAAGAGAAGATGTAGATCCAACCTTTGGTACGTATCAAATCGGTGAAACCGAGTAAATCAAGATAGCTGACCCATCTCCTTGCATGATTGGCAGGGTCAATTTGAATGTGCTCCTCCATATTAGTCACCTTTTCTCATGAGTTAACAGTGCCTTTTGTGCGGATGCTGTTCATGCAGTATGTTATCACCGGTCCTGGGGACGCGACAAGCGCTCCGCGTTGTGTCAACGAAAAGTCACTCACGTCCCCCCCCATTTGGTCGGGCTGGGCAAATCAGACCTACAGGGACTTCCTTATTCGTTAACGGCCAGGGCTTCAGCAGCCGTGCGGACCTTGTCGGCTGGAGGGCCCTGCTAGCGCATCCGTGTCGGTGCTGGCGACGCCGCGGCAAGTGCTCGCTCAGCATCCTCGGGGACCTCTACAGTCACGAACCACTCCTCCGGGTAGAGGTAGTCCTCCCCGGATTCGTCAATGATACGAAGATGTCCCCGCGCCGAAGCGGACTCGTCCGGAAGGACACGGTATAGTTTGCGGAGTTCTAGATCGTCGGCGTCTTCAGTCCTAACGCAGATGACGTAGTGCCCCCTAGTCTTCTTCATCGTCTACTCCAGGAAGCGCTTGATCTTGAGCTTCCTTCGCCCAATGCCGTGGGCCTCATACCAGTGTAGCTCCACTCGGCAAATAGCTCCAGTAGCGAGCTGGACCGTTGCCTTGCCCTTGAGCTTCCTCCACCGCCCCCGACCGAACTGTACTGTGAGTCGTGCCCGCTCCCGCACCGACAAACCCTTGGCGATGGCCTCGATGTCCTCAATATCGCTGATGAGCTTGAAGTACATCCCCCAGTTCAGTCTCCATCTCTCTCATCCCCGCGCTATCGGTGTCTTTTATGCGGGTGCTGTTTAGGCGCATATTATCACTGGCCCTGGGACGGGGCAAGCGCCGGCGCTGTGTCCATACCGCAGCCGCGGGCGAGACGTCTGCTCGCCCGCTGCAGGCGCGGGTTAGGCTGCGGACTCCTTCTCGACCTCCCACCCCGGGAAGACGAGCACGGCCGGATGCACCTTGAGCGCCCGAGCAAAGATCTTCGCTCGCTCAACGCCTAATCTCACCTCGTCATGCTCAATGGCCGAAATCGTTGACTGAGGAATCCCGGTCAACTCGGCTAACTCGCTCTGGCTCAATTCCTGAAGCTCTCGAATGATGCGGACCGATTCGCCGACCGACACTTCAACTTGTTTGCCAGCAACCTGGTATTGGCCCTTCGTCATCTCAATCACCTCCTTAATAATCGTGTGGGGTAATGGCAAGCTCGACTGTCTCGTCTTCTGCTAGATAGGCGGCATAGCGCAATGCCTCATCAATGTCCGCAGCCTCCAGGTAGGGATACGCTCTGAGAATCGTCTGCTTCGTCTCTCCCGAGGCCAACAGCCCCAGCAAGCGTGAAACAGGAAACCGAAGCCCACGTATGCACGGCTTGCCGGTGCAAACATTAGGATCTATGGGAATACGTTCGAACTTCATGCCATCCACCTCCAGGTTTCCGCCCGTGTGCTATGGTCTACTCCGTTCCCCTGGCCTTTTGTGCTTTTTCAAGTTTGGCCGAACAGCGATTGACCCCTCCGAAGGGCAGGTTTTGCAACTCGCCCTACGCCCATCCGTCCTCTCATTATCAGGTCTGGACAGAAACGCCCACCTATAGGGACTGCGAAGGCACTCCAGCAAGCCCCTGGTGTCTGTTTCTCAGTTTATCTAACGTATGAGTTGAGCCGCAACCACCTGCATGCCGATGGCTGCGGCTCGAACGCAGGGTTAGGCGCGTCACCTTGGTTCAAGTGAGTCGCGTCAAAGGCCGTTAGCGCCTTTGCCTCTACTTCTTCGACGGAGGGCTGTTTCCCCTATCCCCTCCGGACGGCTTACCCGTCGTACTCGGCCAGTTGGGATTGGACGGACTGCCTCCCCCCTTCCCGCCACCCTTTCCACCGCCACCGCCGCCACCCTTTCCACCGCCACCGCCGCCACCCTTTCCGCCACTGCCACCCTTACTCATCGCGCTCTCCTTTCGGAAACGTACTCCGGGGTCACAAAACGACTTACACCCGTCCCGGCTGCGGGGGTAACCGCCGAACAGTATCTTCCATACGGATTGTGTTTGGGAAGTATGCTATCACCGGCATCAGGACGCGTCAACGGCGGCTGTAGGCTCCTGCTCCGGGGATACGTTCCAATGCCTTCGTTAACCCGTACCGATTCATCGAGGCAACCTGCCCGCCCGCAACGGTCGGGTTAGGAAACCCGATCTACAACGTGGGCCGTGGGCGTACCCGTAGCGGCAATTCATGAATTGCCGCTACGCCAGAATCCCTCACCCGCTTCCCTGCCCGCTGAGAGAGCAGGCGAAGTTGAACGGCCCTTGCGCCTAATGTAGAATACGGCTTGATTGTTCGTAACCATGCGTAGACTTGATGGCACCAGAGACCTGCTGGATGGGGAGTGGGCACGGCTCAGCTCCCTGACCATCGCCCTGCGCGAGTCCTTCTCCGTCAAGGGCTATGTCCCCGTAGACACACCCATCCTGGAGCCTACGGAGCTTTTCCTCAAGAAGTCGGGGGGAGAGTTGGCCTCACGGCTTTACAGCTTCACCGACCCGGGCGGGCACCGGGTGAGCCTGCGTCCCGAGTTCACCTCGTCGGTGATCCGGGCCTACGTACAGGGGGGGGCATCTTCGCCCGTACGTTGGCAATACGCGGGACCTGTGTTTCGCTACGAGGAAGGGTCTGACCGGCCCCGGCAGTTCACGCAGGTGGGCGCTGAGCTTATCGGGGATGGCTCCCCTCAGGCCGATGCCGAGGTGGTCGGGTTAGCCTGTCAGGGCCTGGAGCATCTCGGGCTGAAGTCCCTGAGTCTGCGCATAGGGCATGTAGGGGCACTATCCAGGCTGCTGGCGGGTTTTGGGCTGTCGGAGCGCACGCGGTGGTTCCTGGTGGGCCGTGTGGCTGGGCTGGCCGCCGGTGACGGCGCTGGCTTGAAGGAAGAGATGGTCCGGCTCGGCCTCTACGGACGCCCGGCCGAGGTGCCGCTGCCTTCAGGTGTCTCCGCCAGCGAGGCACACCACGTGGTGGAGCGCCTGCTGGCGGGTATGGGGGGGCTAGCGGGGAGTCGGGACACAGAGGAGATCATCGTCCGCTATCTGGACAAACTCCAGGCCGCCGACGATCCCGGGAGTGTGGATGCCGCCTTGGGCTTCCTTGAAGAGTTGGCCATGCTCAGGGGCAAGCCGCAGGCCGTCCTATCCGGCCTGCACAAGCTGGTATCCCAGAGCGGGCGGTACCGGCTCGATCCCCAGGTGCTGGATGAGCTGCATCAGCTCGTGGGGCTGTTTACCCCCGAGTGCGTGGCCGGCGCCCGGGTAGAGCTCAACATGGGCCTGGCTCGGGGGCTGGCTTACTACACGGGGATGGTCTTCGACGTCTACGCGCCAATGGGCGGAAACCATCCGCTAGGCGGTGGTGGCCGCTACGATGGGCTGGTCAAGGCCCTGGGTGGGCGCGAAGATACCCCGGCCCTTGGGTTTGCCTACGCACTGGAGGCCGTTGATGCGGCGCTGCCGGCCCGACCGGCGAAGAGACGGAAACAGCGTGCTTAACTTCGCCCTGCCCAGCAACAGCGAGCTGCACGACCCCAGCATGCGCTTCCTGGAGGCGTGCGGCCTGCCTGTGGAGCGGGCAAGCTCCCGCCGGTATACCGGGTCTATCTCTGGCCTCCCCCAGGTCCAATGCCTCTTTCAGAGATCAGCGGACATCCCTACCAAGGTGGAAGAGGGTAGTGCCGATGTGGGCATCGTGGGCCTGGAGCGGTTCTACGAGGACAGGCAAGAGGGTGGTGCTGCCATCATCCTGATGGAGGACCTGGGCTACGGCCAGTGCGAGCTGGTGACAGCCGTGCCCGATGCCTGGATTGACGTGACCTGCATGGCGGACCTGGCGGACCTGGCCCTGGCCTGGCGGGAGCAGGGACGGGAGCTACGGGTGGTCACCAAGTACCCGCGTCTGGTGTCGCGCTTCTTCTACAAGCACGGGGTCAGCTACTTCGCCCTGGTGGAGGCCGCGGGCGCTATGGAGGTGGCTCCCACCATGGGCTATGCCGACGTGATTGTTGACATAACCGCTACGGGCGTGACGCTGCGGGAGAATCGCCTCAAGACCCTCGGCGACGGCACGCTGGTGCGTGCTCAGGCTTGCCTGGTGGCCAACCGGCTGGCCATCAAGGAGGACCCGGCCAAGCTGGAAGCCGTCCGCATCATCCTGGAGCGCTTCGAGGGACGCCGACGGGCGTCACGTTTTCTGAGCTTGACCGCCAACCTCCGTGGTGAATCCGAGGAGGGCGTGGCCGAGCGGGTGATGGCGCTTCCCGATGTGGCTGGGCTTCAAGGGCCGACAGTAAGCCGCGTCTTTAGCAAAGGGTTGCGGGAGCAGGGGTGGTATGCGGTAACCGTCGTGGTGCCCAAAGAGCGCCTGATGGTTGCGGTGGAGCACCTCCGTGGTGTTGGGGGCAGTGGGATTGCGGTGACGGCGCCGAGCTACCTCTTCGAGGGCCAGTGCTGGGCCTACCAGGAACTGCTCCGGGAACTGGCCCAGGGGTGACCGTCCTGTGCCTCCCATAGTCCTGCATCTGGGAGTGGCCAAGGATGTGTCGCAGGCCCTTCCCAAGCTGGAGATACTCCGGCGGCGCGCCGGCAGCTTCTACCTGGGGGCGACTGCCCCGGACATCCGGCTCATCACGGGCACCGCCCGCCAGGACACTCACTTTGTTGACTTGGCCCTTCCCGAGGGGGCGAGTGGGGTGGCGGAGATGTTTCGCACGTATCCCAATCTGGCGCAGGGGTCTAACCTGGACGATGCCAGCCGCGCCTTCGTGGCTGGTTACCTCAGCCACCTGCTGACCGACGAGGTGTGGATCTCCCAGGTCTACAAGCCCTACTTCGGTGCTGACTCCAACGAGCGGCCGGGAGAGCGGGCGATAACCCAGATGCTCGACCGCGCGCTTCAGTACGAGCTGGACCTGAGGGAGCGGGACCCGCAGACCATGGCCGATGTCCGCAAGGCCATCGAAGAGGAGCCGTCCACCTGGTCCATCCCATTTCTGGGTGGGGACAACCTGGCTAAGTGGCGCGACTTCGTGGTGAACGCCACCCGGAGCCAGCGCTCCTGGGACCGGTTCAGCCAGTATGCCCGGGACTTCCTGGTGGCCCAGGGCAAAGTGACCAAGGAGGCTGTCGAGGCCTTTCTCGGCAACTTCGGCGACATGCGGGAGCGCATCCTGAACTATGTGCCTGCCCCGGAGCTCCGCCGCTTCCGGGAGGAGTCCGTGGAACGCTCCGTAGTGGCTATCCGGGAGTATCTCGAGTGAGGGTTGTCCGGGACCAGCAGGAGGCCTGGGCCTTTGTCCGGCGGCGGGGCCGCAGTCTGAGTGGTCCGGCGTTGCCCCCATCTGTTGCGGCGCACATCCGGCAGGTGTTCGGGGCCGACCTGAGCGCGCGGGAGGTCGTAGAGCGAATCCTCTTGGATGTGAGGGAGCAGGGCGACGCCGCACTGCGACACTACTCCCTGGCCTTGGACGGTGTGGCGGTTGACAAGCTGGAGGTGACTCCGGGCGAGTTGGATGCGGCCCGCGACCGGGTGCCCGCGGACCTGGTCCGCGCCATGAGGGTGGCTGTGGCACGTATCCTCGCCTACCACCACAGACAACGCGAGGCCGGCCCACACAGCTTCGAGGCTGACGGGGTGGGACAGATAGTCCAGCCTTTGGAGAGGGTGGGGATCTACATTCCAGGTGGGGCAGCATCATACCCCTCCACGGTGCTGATGACAGCCATACCGGCGCGGGTTGCGGGTGTGTCCGAGGTGGTGATATGTACGCCTCCCCGTGTGGGTGGGGTGCCGCCGGTGGTCCTGGTAGCCGCTGAGTTGGTGGAGGTGGACCGAGTCTTTCAGGTAGGGGGGGCCGCGGCTATCGCGGCCATGGCCTGGGGCACGGAGACCTTGCCCCGCGTGGACAAGGTGTGTGGCCCGGGCAATATCTTTGTGCAGCTTGCCAAGAAGGCGGTGTTCGGGGAAGTGGGCGTGGACGGCATCCAGGGCCCCACCGAGACGGTAGTGCTGGCCGACGACTCGGCAAGTCCCGCCCTGTGCGCCGCGGACCTGCTGGCCCAGGCCGAGCATGACCCTATGGCCTCGCCCGTCCTGATCACGACTTCGTTGAAGCTAGCGGGGGCTGTCGCTCAAGAGGTTGACCGTCAGCTTGGCATTCTAGAGCGTCAGGACATCGCCCGGCAGGCCGTGGACAGGCAGGGGGCCATCCTGCTCGCCGGCAGTATGGAGCAGGCCATGGATATGGCCAACGCCTACGCCCCCGAGCACCTGTGTCTCATGGTGCGCGACCCGAATGCCTGGGGTGGGAGGGTGCGCCACGCCGGAGGCATCTTTATAGGGGAGACGTCTCCTGAGGCCCTGGGGGACTACGTGGCCGGCCCCAGCCACGTGATGCCCACCGGCGGGACCGCCCGTTTCTCCTCCGCCCTCGGCGTCTATGATTTCCTCAAAGTGACCAGCCTGGTGTCCGTGGACTCCAAGACCTTTCGCGAAACTGGCCCCGCGGCTGCCCTGATAGCGCGGGCCGAGGCCCTTACCGGCCATGCTCGTGCCCTGGAAGCCCGGCTGGAGGGAGACCGGTGAGGACGTCGGGCCGGTCCCCTGAGGAGCGCTGGCGCCGCCTGGTGCGCCGGGACCTGGCTGCGTTGCCGGTGTACCAGGCCATCCAGTCACCGGACGCCCTGGCCCGGGAGCTGGGGTTAGCCCCTGAAGCCGTCATCAAGCTGGATGGCAACGAGAACCCCTACGGCTGCTCTCCCAGGGTGCGGGCCGCGTTGGCCAGCTATCCGCACTTCCATACCTACCCTGACCCAGCCCAGACCGCCCTGCGCCAGGAGCTTTCTGGGTATACGGGCATAGGTCCTCAGCATATCGTGGCGGGGAGTGGCAGCGACGAGATCATTGACCTGCTACTGCGTCTGCTCTTGGAGCCGGGCGACAATGTGATCAATGCTATCCCCACCTTCGGCATGTATGATTTCTCCACCAGGGTGTGTGGTGGGCGAGTGGTGGATGTCCCTCGCGACGAAAGCTTCGGCCTGAGGGTGGAAGACATGCTGGCCGCGGTGGACCCGACGACGAAGATCATATTCGTGGCCAACCCCAACAACCCCACCGGCATGCTCACGCCGACAGACGCCCTGCGACCGCTCTTGGATGCCGGGCCATTGGTGGTAGTAGACGAGGCGTACTACGAGTTCAGCGGACAGACCATAGCCTCGTGGGTGCCCCGGCACGACAACCTGGTGGTGCTGCGTACCTTCAGCAAGTGGGCTGGGTTGGCTGGCCTGCGGGTGGGCTACGGGTTAATGGCCTCCGGACTGGCCCAGCAGTTGCTCGCCATGAAGTCCCCCTACAACGTGAATGTGGCCGCTGAAGTGGCCGTCCATGAGTCCCTGGCCGACCGCGAGTACCTGCTCACTACCGTGCGGGCTATCCTGAAGGAGCGGGCGAGGCTGTTCGCAGCCCTACAGCGCATCTCCTATCTCAAGCCCTGGCCCTCTCAGGCCAATTTCATCTTGTGCCAGGTTACCAGAGGCGACGCCCGCGCTCTGCATCAAGAGTTGCGGCGCCGCGGCATATTCGTGCGCTATTTCGATACACCACGCTTGCGGGACGCACTGCGCATCACGGTGGGCCGGCCCGAGCACACCGATTCCATCATTCGCGCGCTGGAGGAGACCGTGCCATGAGCCACCGGCAGGGAGCAGAGCGACGCCAGACGAGGGAGACCGAGATCGCGGTTACCCTGGACCTGGACGGCAGCGGCCAGGCCAGTGTGAAGACGGGCATTGGCATGTTGGACCACATGCTGGAGGCGCTGGCCCGGCACTCCCGATTCGATCTGACCCTTGAGGCGAAAGGGGACCTACATACCGATCAGCACCACACTGTCGAGGACGTGGCGCTGACCCTGGGTCGGGCGCTGTCCCAGGCCCTGGGCGAACGGCGGGGTATCGTGCGCATGGGCCATGCAGTGGTGCCTATGGACGAGGCGCTGGCGCTGGTAGCGGTGGACCTGGGGGGAAGAGGCTATGCCGCCGTGGATGCTGCATTTGCCGGCCAGCAGGTAGGGGAGCTCCAGACTGACCTGGTAGGCCACTTCTTCGAGAGCCTGGCCCAGGAAGCCCGGATGAACCTCCACGCCCGGCTACTGGCGGGCACCAACGACCACCACAAGCTGGAGGCGCTGTTCAAAGCCCTGGCGAGGGCTCTAGACCAGGCTACTCGGGTTGACCCCCGCCTTGGTGGTGAAGTGCCCTCGACTAAGGGAACTCTCGCGGGATAACCACGGTGATTGGGGGTTATTCTCCCACATTTCTTTGGTATAACCTAACACAGATTTCACAGTTATCTCTGTGTTCCACCACGTGGGCCGAGGCATCCCGGCAAGATACATTGTTTCCTTACCATAACCATACCCAACTCACACCCTGATGGGGTTGAAAACATGGTGATAATGGTGAGAATATAGAGAGGGCATGAGGCTGATTAGTCTGTAGCAGCAACTGGTGGGTAGCGCTTATGGCGATCGTAGAACGACTCCAGGGCGAGCACCGAGAGATCCGCCAGCACCTCGATGTCTTCGAGAGGGGCGTGATGGACCTTGCCCTGGGCAAGCGAATGGGTGGGTACGAGCTGATGTCCTCCGTGGATGGTTTCATCGAGGGCACCATGCTGCCACACTTCGTTCTGGAAGAGAAGACGGTCCTGCCGCAGCTAATGGACGGCTCGGCGCAGGAGAGGGGTCTGGGAAGGGAGCTGCTCTCCGAGCACGTCGGCATGAGGGACTGCTTTGTGCGCTACTTCGCTGAGGCCAGCAGGGGCAAGGTCACCGAGGGCCTGCTGGCCATGGGGCGAGACATCTGTAGCCGGCTGGATGTGCACATCCAGAAAGAGGAAACGGTCCTGGTACCCTTGCTCCGAGACTGGATGAGCCTGACCGGGGCCAACTTGACCAAAACGCCCCTGGTGTCCGCCATGGCCGCGCCGTCGGGGTCGCTGGGCCAACCAGCCCCGGATGTCTCCGCAGAGACCCTGGGGTTGCTTTCTCGCAGCGTCATCTTCAACAAACTGACGGAGAGCCAGTTGGTGCCGATTGCTGCGCTGGGCCAGTGGCGCGAGTACCCCACAGGAGAGACTGTTGCCCGAGAAGGAGAAGTGGCCCAGACTGTTTCCGTGGTAGCGGAGGGTTCCCTAGCGATAGTGAGAACGGTGCAAACTGAGGCCGGACCGTTGAACTTCACCTCAGCCCTCTTGTACCCTGGGGAGGTCGTAGGGTGGTCAGCCCTGGTGGAGCCCCACCGTTACAGCGCCACCGCCCGCTGCATGGCGCCCGTCCGCTGCTTTGACGTGGACGGCGCATCGCTGCGGGAGGTCCTGTCGGCGGACCCCGTCGTGTCGAGCCAGGTAATGGCAAGCCTGGCCACTGTGCTCAAGGGGCGACTGAGGGCTACGACTCGGACCCTGGTCAGGAGCCTGTAGGGCTAAGCCGGTTTGGCCTGCGGGGAGGCTGCCGCCATGTCGAAGCGGAAGTCCTCGATCACGGGGTTGGCAAGCAGTTGGCGGCACATCTCCCGCACCTGGGCACCGGCCTTCTCCACGTCCTCGGCGTCGAGCCTTATTTCCAGGTACTTGCCTGCCCGGACGCTGGCGACCTGGGCAAAGCCCAGCATGTGTAGCCCGTCGCGGATAGTGAGTCCTTGGGGGTCGTTGACCGTAGGTTTGTAGGTAACGTAGACCTTAGCGAGAAACGCGGGCATCGTTTGTTCTCCGAAGCTGATACCAGGCGACGATGGCCATGATCCCCGGCGGCAAGGTGGCGATAAGCAAGAACGCCTGAGCCGCGATATCGGAGAACAGGGCGAGCCAGAGGAAGTTCAGCAGGACGAGTATCTGGCCCCAGACTAGGAGAATGGCCGAGCCTCTCCCTGTGGGCTTTCCTGCCTGCGTGGTTTGGCGGGCGCGCTGGGCAGCCCGATGCATCACGTATGCGCTGAGGGCGGACAAGGCAATGAGCACGAGGCCGAAGACGGTCTGGCGGGCGATGATGAAGACGACTCCTACGGGGGTACCCACTACGAATGACCAGTCCCGTGCTAGGTGCGCCAGTTTCAAGTGGTTAGCCCCTGGCCGGTGAGACGGTGATAGGCCTCTCGGTAGCGCGCGGTAGTCTGGGCCACCACATCCGGGGGCAGTTGGGGTGCTGGAGGCTCCTGGTCCCAGCCGGAGGCCGCCAGCCAGTCGCGCACAGGTTGCTTGTCGAAGCTGGGCTGGGAACGGCCTGGCGAGTACAGGGCTGCATCCCAGAAGCGGCTGGAGTCCGGGGTCAGCATCTCGTCTATTACGGTGAGGTGGCCATCAACGAGACCAAACTCAAACTTGGTATCAGCGATGATGACCCCGTGCACTAGGGCGGAGTCGTGGGCGTACTGGTATAGCTCCAGGCTCTTTTCCCGAACGGCGCGCGCCTTGTCCCAGCCAATCAGCTCCGCCATCTGCTCGAAGGTAATGGGCTGGTCGTGGCCCGCCTCGGCCTTGGTGGTGGGGGTGAACATGGGCTGGGGCAAGCGCTGGCTCTCCACCATGCCCTTCGGCAGCCGCTCGCCCGAGACCGTGCCGGACGTGCGGTACTCCGCCCAGGCGGACCCCGCCAGGTAGCCCCGGACCACGCACTCGATGTCCAGGCGCTGGGCCATTTTGACCAGCATGGAGCGCCCCTCCAGGTACTTGGGGTAGACGAAGCACGTGTCGGTGGAGCGGAACCGCTGGAGCAGGCGGACATCGTCTACCACTTCCAGCAGATGGTTGGGCACAATGTGGACTGTCTTCTGGAACCAGAAGGAGGAGAGCAGGTTCAGCACCTTGCCCTTGTCCGGGATGGCATTGGGCAGCACCACATCGAACGCGGAGATGCGGTCGGTGGCCACCACCAGCAGGGTGCGCTGGTCCATCAGGAAGGTATCGCGCACCTTGCCCCGGTAGAACAGGTTGGGCAGGTCAGTGTGGGAGAGGGTGGTCATGGAGTCACCTTGCCGTCCCTGTGCTCTATATGCTCTTTGTCTTGAACTGGCAACTTGATGTAGATCGCATCTACCTTCCGCGGTTGTGTGATCATGGTGTCGCCTATCATGTTAACCATGTCGAACAGGCTTTCCGCAACGGTGGGGTCGTCTCGTACGTCCATCTCCCCGGGATGGACTGCGTTGTTGCCGATGACTCTAACCGCGTCCAGTGCCTTTTGCACCTTTACGGGCAGGCCTTTCTTGACAAGGCTAGCAATATCATCGTCTAGCCTCTTGCCCTTCTCTCCAAGGTGTATGCACAGCTTTTGTATGGCCAGTCGGAGAAGTGCGGCCGCTCCTCTAGGAGAAACGGAAGCTATCGCCCGTGCCTCTTCATAATCCTCTTTAACATCAACAGGCAGGTCTGGGTTTGGCAGGGGAGCTGTTCCGCCAGATGGGTAGATCATACGGAGATCAAGCCAGAGAGAGAACTTTGCACAATGACTGCAATAGGCGACTTGGACACCGTCTACGTAGCCCGCCCCCCCGGCTCTTATCACGGCGTGCCACTTCTGCTGGGCGTACGCGCCACAGTGTGGGCAGTTGAAGGCCAACGCTTCAGGATCAGGTGCCTTGAAAGGAATCATGCGAGTCTACGGTCTTTCAGCTTTGGTAGATAGCACGGAACCTGAGAGCCCCACCCGTTCAAACACTTCATCTACGTGCTTCAGGAAGAAGCTGTAGTCGAAGAGGGGGCGCAGTTCCCGTTCGGGGAGGTGGGTGGTGACCTCGGGATCGGCCAGCAGCAGCTCCAGGAATGGCGTGCCGCTCTCCCAGGAGGCCATGGCGTTACGCTGGACAATGGCATATGCCTTCTGGCGGGCCAGGCTCTTGTCTATCAGGGCCAGCATGACCCGCTGTGAGAAGACCAGCCCTCGGGTAAGCTCGACGTTGCGGCGCATGTTCTCGGGGAACACCCGCAGCCCTTTGAGGATGGTGGCAAACAGGTCCAGGATGTAGTCCAGGGCCAGGCAGGAGTCTGGCAAGATGAGCCGCTCGGCGGAGGAGTGGGAGATGTCCCGCTCGTGCCACAGGGCCACGTTTTCCATGGCGGTGACGGCGTGGCCTCGAAGGAGGCGGGCTAGCCCGCAGATGCGCTCGCACAGCTCCGGGTTGCGTTTGTGGGGCATGGCTGAGGAGCCGGTCTGCCCCGGCTCGAAAGGCTCCTCCACCTCGCGGACCTCAGTGCGCTGGAGGGCGCGAAACTCGGTGGCGAACTTCTCCAGGGAGGCGCCGATAAGGGCCATGGTGGTGACGAACTCGGCATGGCGGTCCCGCTGCACGATCTGATTGGATATTGGCTCGGGTTTCAGGTCCAGGCGGGCGCAGGCGATACGCTCTACCTCGGGCGGCACCGTGGCGTAGGTGCCCACCGCGCCCGAGACCTTGCCCACGGAGATGGCCTCTTTGGCCCGCGATAGACGCTCGGCGTGGCGGCGCATCTCCTGTGCCCACAAGGCCATTTTGAGGCCGAAGGTTATCGGCTCGGCGTGGACCCCGTGGGTCCGCCCCATCATCATGGTGTGCTGGTGCTCGCGGGCCTTCTTTTCCAGCTCCAAGATGACCGTCTGGACGTCCTCGGCCAGCAGGTCTCCGGCCTCCCGAAGCTGGAGGGCCAGGGAAGTGTCCATGATGTCGGACGAGGTCAGGCCCAGGTGGATGAACCGGCTCTCCTCGCCCAGGGAGTCAGCCACGGTGCGCAGGAAGGCCGTCACGTCGTGGTGGGTCTGTTTCAGATACGTGGCGTAGCTGGCTGGGTCGAAGCGGGCGTTGCGCTCGATCTTTGCCAGGTCAGCCTTGGGAACGGCGCCCAGCTCGGCCCAGCCGTGGCAGACGGCGATCTCCACCTGGAGCCACTTGTGGAACTTGGCCTCGTCAGACCACACTGCCTTCATGGCGGGGCGGGAATAGCGCTCGATCACGGCTTGCTGCCTTGCGCCAGGCGCTTGCGGTAGCCGTCCAGGGCCAGGTGGATGTCCCCGTGCTTTATGGAGAGAATGCGGGCCGCCAACAAGGCGGCGTTGCGGGCGCCACCGATGCCCACGGTGGCTACAGGCACGCCGCTGGGCATCTGGCACATGGAGTAGAGAGCATCCACACCTTTCAGCTCAGATGTGGGCAACGGAACGCCGATAACCGGTAGGTCGGACCAGCTCGCCAGCACGCCAGGTAGGTGCGCGGCGCCGCCGGCTCCCGCGATGAGCACCTCTAGGCCGCGCTCGCGAGCGCCCAGCCCGTACTCCCGCACCGCCTCCGGTGTGCGGTGGGCGGAGAGGACCGAGACCTCGTAATCAATGCCCAACTCTTTCAGGACGTCGAGTGCCCCCTGCATGTGGGGGGCATCGGTCTGGCTGCCCATGATGATACCGACTACTGACATGGCTGACTCCCGCAGGCAATCAAACCATAAAAGGGCAGCGGTGTAAAGGAGTGTCAGGCCAATGCTGCCGCCAGTGGGGACCAGTCGGGAGTGCGGCGGGACGTCTTGCGCCAAAGTCCCTCGGAGACCTTGACATTACAGCCGCTGGAAGGTGTATGGTGGTCCCACCATGCGGATACAGAGGGGGTGGCCATGAATCCAGGGTTGACCATCGGGGAGTTGGCAAGGGAGCTTCGTGTCAATCCGAAGACGATTAGATACTACCATGACATCGGGTTACTGCCCGAACCCCAAAGAAGCGAGTCTGGCTACAGGCTCTATTCCGAGGACGACGTGGGACGGCTGGCTCTGGTCAGGAGAGCAAGACTTCTCGGCCTCTCTTTGGCGGAGATCAGACAGCTTGCGGAATACGCCTTTGACGGGCGCTGTGGCGCCTTGGAAGAACGACTTCTCTCGCTGGTGGAGGCAAAGCTTGGCGACATTGACCGGAAGATAGAAGACCTCGTTGCCTTCCGGGACAACCTGCGCCAGTACCACGGCGATCTTTCCCTGAGATTGAACTCAGCCGAGCAACGGCAGCGAAGCATATCAGGCCCTGCTTCCTGCCAATGCATTGGCGAAGAGGTAGATAGTTTTGGGGAATGATCTCACCATACGTATCTGCCTCTCTCTGGGCCCGGGGGAGGCTGCCCATACAAGAAAGAAGGGAGGTGATAGGTATGTCAGACCAGGCCAAGAAAGATCCCAAAGTCGCAACCACGCCAACGCAGTGTGGTTGCGGGTGCCTGTCTACAAAGAAGTAGCGGGGGGAACACTGGGAGGGAGCGAAGGCGCCTTCGCTCCCTCCCAGTGGATAGCAAAGCGTTGAAAGCGGGCCTCCATCTGCCCTTGGTTGTGGGCGAGCCTCACTAGGAGGTGCTGATCTCCCGCAGGGCGATGTCCTGCCGGTAGTGGCAGCCCTGGAAGCCGATGCGGGGGATGTTGGCGTATACTCGCTGGCGGGCCTGGGCCATGTCCGTGCCGGTGGTGGCGGCCACGGCCAGGTAGTTTACCGCGGAGAGGTCCAGGTCCATCTATCGCCTCCTTCTGGTTGACCGAGGGGGATGTCGGGTCTGCCCTCACAGCGCGTGTGGTCGCGAGTCCCAGTGTGGGCGGCGACCGGTGCTACCCAGGGGCGCACTTTCGTAGCCCCCGTCAACGAGAAGGTCGGGCTGTGCTGCGGCTTGGGTCGCCAACTGGTCGCAGCGCTCGTTCTCATGGTTACCCGCGTGCCCTCTGACCCATTGGAACTCTACCTGGTGGCGCTCGCACTGTTGCAGGAGCCTCTCCCATAGATCGGGATTCAATGCCGCCTCTTTCGGGTTGCGCATCCAACCCTTGGCGCGCCAGCGCTTGGCCCAGCCCTGGCTGATTGCCTTGACCAGGTACTCGGAGTCGCTGTAAAGGGTGACGTGGCACTTCTCTCGCAGCGCTTCCAGCCCGGCGATAGCCGCCATGATCTCCATGCGGTTGTTGGTGGTTCTGCGGAAGCCCTGGGAGTGCTCTACGCGATGCGCGCCGTACAGGAGGATGGCCCCATAGCCGCCAGGCCCCGGGTTGCCCAGGCAGGCGCCATCGGTGTAGATAACCACGTGCTTGAGAGCGTTTGGAGCTTGATTCACAGTCTTGACCGAAACTTGCACCTTGGAATGGTGGCGGAGACGGTGGGATTCGAACCCACGGTCCCGGGTTTAGCGGGACACGCGCTCTCCAGGCGCGCCTGTTAGACCACTCCAGCACGTCTCCATCGAGCACTATTCTAGCATACGGCCCCGCTACACTCACGGCGGCGCTGGCCAGAGGCCGGACATTCGGCTAGCCTGTCACGGGGTTTGTTTTTCCCTCCTTCAGTGCTATAATTTCGCCTATCGTTAGCCATATCGGTCCGTCATGGGCTGCTGGATGTACCTGTGCTTAGGAGGCATTGAGTGAGCGCGCGCCAGTTGGGAATCGTGTTCGACATCAACAAGTGCATGGGCTGCGCCACCTGCACCGTGGCCTGCAAGATGATGTGGACCAACTACAAGGGCATGGACCACATGTGGTGGTGCAAGGTCAACACCATGCCGGGCAAGGGCTCTCCCAAGGACTGGGAGACCATGGGCGGCGGCTACGACCGGCAGGGCAAGCTGGTCCTGGGCAAGCTGCCCACACTGGAGGAGTTTGGCGAGGCCTGGGAGTTCAACTACGAGGAGGTCTTCTACGGGGGCAAGCCCGAGGCGTACCTCCACCCGGTGAAAGACGGCAAGCCCTTCAAGCCCCAGTGGGGGCCCAACTGGGATGAAGACATCGGTGCCGGGGAGTACCCCAACAGCTACTTCTTCTACCTGCCTCGCCTGTGCAACTCGTGCGCCAAGCCCCCCTGCGTGGATGCCTGCCCCGGCAAGGCCCAGGGCGTCATGACCAAGCGGGAGGAGGACGGGATCGTCCTTATAGACGAGGAGAAGTGCGCCGCCACCCCCTGCGGGCATGAGTGCATGCGGGCCTGTCCCTACAAGGTGATCTACGCCAATGCCGCCAAGCCCAACGTCTCCCAGATGTGCAACTTCTGTCTGCCCCGGCTGGAGAGAGAGGTAGCGCCCTGCTGTGTGCGCCAGTGCCCGGGTCGGGCGGCCTGGATAGACTACCTGGACAACAAGGACAGCACTGTCTATAAACTGACCAACGTCTGGAAGGTGGCCATACCCATTCACCCCGAGTTCAACACCGGGCCCAACGTCTACTACGTGCCGCCCCTATCGCCGCCGCGCATAGACAGCAATGGCGACATAGACCTGAGCCAACCCCGCATACCCATGGAGTACCTGCGGGGGCTGTTCGGCCCGGCGGTGGACCATGCCCTGAGCACCCTGAAGGCGGAGATGGGCAAGCGCCGCCAGGGGCAGGAGTCGGAGCTAATGGACCTGCTCATCGCCCGGCGCTGGGTGACCATGCTGGGGCCGTTCCCCAAGGACCCCAGCGAGGTGGGAGGGAAGAAGTAGCATGGCAGCGACGGTCAGCCAGATCGAGATCAATCGTCCCGAGGCGGTGCGGGCAGCCAGCCGCAGCCAACTCTACCGGCTGCTGGCCTCGGCCCTGTACTTTCCCACAGCCGAGCTTGCCCAGCAGCTTTCACCGGGCAGCTTCCGCCAGCAGGTCTCGGAGCTGGCCTCGGGCCTGCCCTATGCGCTAGCCGTGCCCGGCAACCTGGGTCAGGGAGGGCCCACGGACCTGGAGCCCCAGTACCTGGCCCTGTTCGAGGTTGGTGGAGAGCTGGGGCCACCCGCCCCCCTCTACGAAGGGCACTACGGCGGCGGGCGCAACGCCGTGATGGAGGAGTGCCTGAAGTTCTACCACTACTTCGGCATGAAGCTGTCCGACCGCAAGGACCGGGAGCTGCCGGACCACCTGGCCGTAGAGCTGGAGTTCATGCACGTGCTTACCTTCAAAGAAGCCTCGGCCATCGAAGGGGGCCAGGACCCCAAGCCCTATCGCCTGGCACAGCGAGACTTCCTGGAGCGGCACCTGGTGGACTTCACCTCGCGGCTGGCCCAGCGCATGCCCCAGGCCAGTGCCTACACAGGCATTGTTGCCCTTACGGACGCCTTCTGCCGCGCGGAGTTGGCGTATCTGTCCCCGCTGGTCAGCTCCGCCTAGGTACACACCATGCCCAACCCCAATACACGCCGCCCCACCCCTGCCCCCTCGGCCCAGATATCCGGGTAGAGGTCAAGAAGGTATAATACTGGCGTTCGGCTTGACGTGCGCGGCCCTGAGCCGTCGAAACCCGTGCAGGGACGGACAACTGGCGCCCGGAGGCTTGCCATGACTCAGTTGCGCTTGCAGCTATCTGGCCTGAAGCTCGGAAACCCAGGCCACGACAAGGGCATCTACACCACAACCCAGATCGCGCAAAAGGCGTTCGACTGGGACACAGTGGTCAGGAGCACTCACCTGGCCAATTGCTGGTACAACCAGGCATGCTTGTTCAATCTCTATGTCAAGGATGGTGTCGTGGTCCGGGAGGAGCAGGTGGGCATCTACCCGGCCCCCAACAACCCGGCCGCCCCCGATTTCAACCCCCGGGGATGTCAGAAGGGCGTCTGCTACAGCAACCGCATGTACGACCCCTCTCGCCTGAAACACCCTCTCAAGCGGGTAGGCCCCCGGGGCGCGGGCCAGTGGCAGCGGATAACCTGGGATGAGGCACTCACCGAGATCGCCGACACTGTCCTGGATACCCTGGCCAACGAGGGCTGCGATACCATCCTCGGCCTGCGGGGGACCCAGGGGTCAGGCAGCGATGGGCTGTCGGGCATGGCCCTGTCCAATGCCCTGGATATGCCGGTGGTGGGCATCACCCAGGATGACGGCGACGAGCACCCGGGCGCCGCCCTCACCTGGGGCAAGATCATCTCGTGCAGCTCCGGGGACAACTGGTTCTACTCCGACCTGATCTTCATCTGGGGTGGCAACCCCGGCTATACCCACATGGCCAACTACCACTTCATCACCGAGGCCCGCTACCACGGGGCACGGCTGGTGGTTATCACCCCCGACTACAACCCCTCCTCACCCATCGCCGACACGTGGGTCCCCATCGCCGTGGGCGCCGACGCCGCCCTAGCCCTTGCCATGGCTCAGGTCATCATCCAGAGGAAGCTCTACAAGGCCGACTTCGTCCGCGAGCAGACCGATCTCCCCATCCTGGTGCGCATGGACAACAAGAGGTTCCTCACCCAAAAGGACATGCAGCGCGGGGGACGGGACAACGTCTTCTACCTCTTCGACGAGCGCAGCCGGAAGGTAGTGGAAGCCCCCTATAAGAAGCTGGACCTGGAAGGTCGCGTGCCCGCCCTGGAGGGCGAGTTCGAGGTGACTGCACTCGAAGGCAAGGTTAAGGTACGACCCGTCTTCGAGCTGCTGAAGGCGCACCTCGCGGAATACACACCGGACAAGGCCTCGCGTATCACCGGCGTATCGCCCAAGCTCATCGAGCAACTGGCCCAGGACTTCGCGTCGGCTAAAGCCGCCCTCAACATCACCACCGCCCAATGGGGCAAGCACTACCACGGCGACCTTATCCAGCGGGCGCAGATCCTCATCTGGGCGCTGTGCGGCCATTTTGGCAGGAAGGGCGCCCACTACGACGCCTTCCCCCTGCTCATGCCCGACACCAGCTTCGGCTATTTCCAACGCCGCGGCTCCGAGGGACTGCTGTCCGCCGAGGCCAGCGACCCCCGCTTCGCCGCCTGGCGCGAGCAGGGCTACACCGATGAGATGGTCCTCTTTGAGTACATGAGTGACGCCTACCTCAAAGGGGGCATCTGCAACATGTCCCTGCTCTACCACCAACACGCCGGCCTCATGGAAATGACGGCCAAGAACAATAGCTGGGACCCGTACCTCAAGCGCCCTATCCAGGAGTACCTGGACGAGGCGTTCGCCAAGGGATGGCAGGTGCCTGTGCCACGCCTGGGCAAGGAGCCAAAGGTGATCATCGAGCGGGCAGGCCAGTTCCTACGCCGCTCCCGCACGGTAGGCCACGTCATCAAGAACCTGCTCCCCAAGCTCAAGCTGCTGGTGGATATTGACGTGCGCATGGGCTCCACCGCCCTATACTCGGACATCGTCCTGCCCGCAGCCGGCGCCTACGAGAAGTTCTCCATCTACGCCACTTCGCCCAACTGCCCCTACCTGCATCTAATCCAACCCGCCGTACCCCCCGTCGGGGAGAGTAAGACGGACTGGGAGATCAACTGCGCCCTGGCCAAGAAGATACAGGAGAGGGCCGGCGCCCGGGGCATGCGCACCTTCACCGACCGGAGCGGCAAGGAGCGCCGCCTGGACAACCTCTACGAGCAGGTCACCATTGGGGGCATGTACCTGGAGGAGGACGAAGAGGCCGTCACCCGCGACTACTACCTCAACGCCAACAACGTGGAGCAGATGGAGTGGGAGGAGTACCGCGAGAAGGGGATCGCCGCCTACACCGGCATCGGGCGCTTCGTTCCAGACGCTGCCACCAACCTGGTCCAGGGCGAACCTCTGGTCCCCTTTATCCACCACATTCAAGACAAGCAGCCCTACCCCACACATACCCGGCGCATGCAGTTCTACCTGGACCACGACTGGTACATCGAGCTGGGTGAGGCGCTCCCCACCCACAAGGACATCCCCAAGATGGGTGGCGACTACCCTCTCCAGTTGACCAGCGGCCATGCCCGGTGGAGCGTCCACAGCGTGTGGAAGGACAGCCCCCTCTTGCTCCGCCTCCAGCGCGGAGGGCCGATCATGTTCATAAGCGCCCAGGATGCCCACTCCCGCGGGTTAGGCGACGGCGACCGCGCCCAGGTCTTCAATGACGTGGCCTCTACCGAGGTGCAGGTCGTCGTCTCAGCCGCAGTGCGGCCAGGGCAGGCAATCATGTACCACGACTGGGAGAACTTCCAGTTCCCGGGCAAGGCCCACTTCAAGAGCCTGATGCCCTCCCCCCTCAACCCGGTAGAGCTGGCTGGCGGCCACGGCCACCTCAAGCCCCGCGCCCTTCAGTACCACTGTACGCCAGGGGCTAACGACCGGGGCACGCGGGTTGAGGTAAAGAAGGCATGAACCGGACGACCCTGGCCCTCCTGATCGCTGGCCCTGTCCTGGTCGTCGCGCTTGTTGCTATCACCTGGGCCAGTGGGATCACCTCCCAGGCCATGTCCCTGCTCAAGACCATTCACCTGTTGGCAGTCATCGCCCTGGTGGGAGGCACCTTCTTCAACTACACCCTGGTCCGGCCGGCCCAAAAGGCCATCCCACCGCCCCAGGCTGCCATCATCGCCACCAAGGTGGGGAAGTGGTTCACCTGGCTGGTGTGGTCCGCTATCCCCATCATCCTCGTCACCGGCCTTCTGCGCCTCATCCTCATGGGACGCTGGAATGAGCTCTTCACCATCGGCTTCTACGGCGGCCAGTACGGGCGCTGGCTGCTGGTCACCGTCACCTTCTGGGCGGTGATGGTCATCAGCGCCAGCACCATCACTTTCTACCTGAACCCAGCCCTGACCCGCAAGCTCCCTCCGACTACGCCGCCGCCGTCACCCGATGGCTGGAAGCTATGGAAGCCGCTGTTCTACTCGCCCGAGGTCGAGCAGCCGCTGCGGGTCACCATTGGCGCCTACGTCATCTGGGTGATCTGGGTGAGCCTCGGACTGGTCCTCCTGACGACCCTGCTTCGTATGGCCGCTCTGGGGCTGACAGGCAAGGTGTTCTCCGGCAGCTTCTATGGCACCCCCGATGGCCGCTGGCTGCTCCTCGTGTTGGGCCTGTGGCTGTTTCTTGCCTCCATCGTAGTCGCTGTCAGGTTCATTGTGGCCCCGATGCTAAGCAAGAAGCTGCCGGTCAGCCCTCAACCCAGCCCCAGCGATGTTACCCGGCGGCAGCAGGTGCAGATCACGTTCACCCACCGACTGGAGCAGCTCGTGCTAGCCGGCCTGATATCCGGCGCGCTAGCCGCGGTAGCCGCCAGCTCGCTCGCCCTGGGAGGCTGGCTCTAGTGTGGGTTAGACCCCCTACAGTCCCCCTTAGCAAGGGGGACAACAGGGGGTCAATCTCACTGTGCAAGGAGGCGCCTTGGCAGACCTTCTGACGCTTCTCCGTCACTCAGCTCGCTACTCTCCACTCTACGCCAGAAAGCTATCCGGCCTGGACCTGGTCGGCGTGCGCGATGCCGCATCCCTGGCCCAGGCGGTGCCGCTTACTCAGCTCGATGAGCTGACGGCGGAGAAGCAGCGCACCGGCGACCCTTTCGCCGGCAGACGTAGCCAGATCCGGCGTCCCGCTGTCTCGTTCCAGGTGGAGGGAGACGTTGCCTCATCGCTCTACCTGGCGTTGGACGCACGGGACCTACAGGCCTATGCCAACGTGCTTCGCGGCTGTTGGTCCCTCTTGGGCCTCGGCCAGGGAGACCACGTGGCTATCTTCGACTACGGCGGCAGCCCCGCGGAGTACCTCGCCTCCTCTCTGTACATCCCATACCTGAAGGTGGGGGCAGGCGATAGCCTGGGCTGCATCACCATCGGCAACGATGGCCTCCCCGAAATGGCGGGGCGGGCAATGGACATCCTCCGCTTCGTACACCCCAAGGCAATGTTCATCCGCTCCGACTGCGTCCACCCCTTCCTGGAGGAGACCCGCCGCCTGGAGCTGCCGGTCAAACGCTTCCTCCAGGTCCTTGTGGTGGAAGCCAACGAACAGGTGTACCCGGAATCAGTTTGCCAAGAGGCCGAGGCCCGCCTGGGCATCCCTGTGTTCCGCATGCTTCGTGTGGACCAGGCCATGTTCCTGGCCCAGGAATGCCCAGACTGCCGGAGCTTCCACTTCCCATCTGGCGCATACACTGTCGAGGTAGTAGACGAATACCAGCACCGGCCGCTGCCGGTTGGACAAAGAGGCAAGCTTGTGATCACCAACCTGTTCGCCCGCACCACGCCGGCTGTCCGCTACCTGAGCGATGTGCGAGTGGCCCTGGAGCCCGGCCAGTGCTCCCGATGTCCTGGAGATGGGAGGTTGCGGGCATGATCAACCTGCCGCCAGACCAGGAGCACTTCGACGATTCCGAGCTCTGGCTCCAGGAGCGGCTGGAGGCCTACCAGCTCCGCAAGCTACGGGCCACCATCGCCTACGCCTACCACAACCTGCCCTTCTACCGGCGTCGCTTTGAGCAAGCGGGAGTGCGCCCCGGAGACATCAAGACCTTCCAGGACTTCGCCCGCATACCTATTCTCACTAAGGCCGACGTCATGGCCGAGATGCAGGCGAGGGGATCCTTTGAGATAGGCATGGAAGCGCCGGATACATCGCCCCAACCTACCAGCATCTGCATGACCAGCGGCACCGTGGGCACCGGCTTCCTCCGGCTGAGCCGGGGATGGGCACGGCCTCAGAAGGGCGCCTGGGGCGACTCCATGCTCCGCGTCTTCTGGTGGGCCAAGCTTCGTCCGGGCATGAGCCTGATGGTGTCGCCCACGGGTTGGCACGCCCTGTCGCTCCTCTACAAGCCCCTGGTCCAGGGCATGGGCATCCAGGCCATTGTCCCCGGCGGCACTTTCATGCCCCGCTTTTCGGCCAACTTCCTGAGCACCATCATGGACCTGAAGCCCGACTACCTGGACATGTTTCTGCCCATGCTCTATGCCGTCGTTGGCGAGTGCTACCGCCGGCGCATTGACCCGAAGCAGGCCTTTGCCGGCGTCCAGTACATCGTCACGGAAGGGGCCGCCCTCACCCCCCAGGCCAGGCAAAAGCTGGTGCGCGACCTGGGAGTGAAGGATGTGTACGAGCTTGCAGGGCTGGCGGAGAACGTGTGGGGCGGTATGGAGTGCTCCCAGCACCAGGGCCATCACCTCATGGCGAGACACAGCTACCTGGAGGTGGTGCATCCCCAGACCCTCAAGCCTGTGCCGCCGGGTCAGCGGGGCTTGTTGATCGGGACCTACATGGACCACCAGGGGTCCATCTACATCCGCTACATGTCCCAGGACATCGGCGAGATGCTGCCAGGCCAATGCGGCTGTGGCCGCACCTGGCCGAGGTTCGAGGTGTACGACCGGCTGCCCAACCAGTTCACCGTCGCCGGCAAGCAGTTGCTCCCCTACGATGTGAGGCTGTGTCTGGACGACATACCGCCGCTTTGTGGCCTCCCCTTCGCCGTTATCCGCAAGGAAGGCGACTCGCCCCACCTGCGCCTGGCCGTGACCAAGCTGCCTTTCGGCGACCCAGCGCCTCTGGAAGCACGGGCCATCGCCCTGGTCAAGGAGAAGCTGGGCCTGGAAGCCCACATCGAGTGGGTGGAGGACTTGCCCGCCCGCTGGAAGGGGCGCCCGGTTATCGAAGAACGGGAGTGGACAGGCGGACCTACTGGGCCAGCCGCAGGGCCCCCTGCGCCGATGAAGCCGTGAAAGCCCACCTTTGCCTGTGGTTTGTCGTGCTGACGCTGGCCTTCCTGTCCTGCTCCCCGGCGGCGGTGCCAAGCCCTACGTCATCGTCCACGCCAGTTGTCCCCACGGGCCCTGCCCCCAAAACGCCTACCGCTGCCCCTTCCCCCAGTGCTCCCACTACCACACCAGTCCCCTCCATAGCCTCGGGACCGAAACGCGGCGGCACCCTCAAGATCGCCGTGTACGATGACATCGTGGCCTGGGACTTCATGGCCAGCAATAACCCCTACGCTACGACGAGGATGCCCCAGTCCCTGGCCTTCAACCAGGTGTTCTCCATAGTGAACACACCGCAGGCCGGCTGCACGCTGTTCGCCACCCCGGAGTTGGCAGACCGCTTTACCTGGCTGGATGACTTGAATCTAGAGCTTAGGGTGAGGCAAGGGGTACGCTTTCACAACAAGGCGCCGGTCAGCGGACGGCCCTTGACGGCCCAAGACATAGCGTACAGCTTGCAGCGGCTGGGGGAGAAACAGGCCCGGGTAAAGTCAGCTTTCACCAATATCGAGAAGATAGTGGCGCCGGATGCTACCAGTGTTCGCATAACCTTGAAGGCGCCCGACGCTTTCATCACCCAGTCGTCCTTCCTGGCCTCTTCTTATGGGGCCTATGTGGTGGCGCCAGAGGCGGGCGGGCCGGCGGGCAAATGGGATGACCCTGCCACCTCATACATCGGGACTGGGCCTTTCATGTTTGAAAGCTATCTGCCGGGCATTAAGACCACCTGGGTGCGCAGCCCGACCTATTGGAAGCCTGGGCTTCCCTATGTGGACCGGGTAGACTTCCTGATTGTGCCCGATGTCTCCTCGTGGGCCGCCGCCCTACGTAGCGGGAAGATAGACGTGGCCCCTTACGCCGTGCCCCTGCCCATGGCCGAGGACCTCAAGGTGACAGCCCCCCAACTCGCGCAACATGCCTGCCCAGGCCAGAGTGTCACCGGCCTGGCCATGCGGACAGACAAGCCACCCTTGAACGATATGCGCGTGAGGCGGGCACTATCCATGGCCGTGGACCGCGATGGTCTGAACAGGTCGGTGTGGGCGGGCAGGGGCCAGACTCCTCTAGTCTCTCAACCCACCGCAGACTCACTGGTAGCGCCGTGGAATGAGCTGGCCCCAGAGGTCAGAAAGTACCTGGAGTTCCGGCCCGATGAAGCCTCCCGCTTGCTGGCGGAGGCGGGCTACCCGGGTGGCAAGGGACTCGCCCTCCAGATAGCCGCGCACCGGGCGCTTACCCTGGGCCTTCAGCATGAGATAGAAGGCATTGCCGCGGGCTGGCAGAAGTTGGGTGTTGACGCTACTGTTGATTGGATGGACGGCGGGGCCTTCTCCCGTACCGTGGGAACGGGCAAGTACGAGGGCCTGGCAGTGCGCGGCGCGCTGATACCACTGTACCGGCTGGCCGAGAACTACGTCAGCAGCAGCGACCCCGGGCAGAATGCCAGCTATGTGCGAGACACCGAGCTCGATTCGCTCTTCTTGGAGCTGCGCAAGACGGCAGACCCCGCCGGACAAAAGGAAGTGGGCCGTAAGCTCCAGGCCCGCCTGATGCAACAGGTCTACTACATACAAATGGTGGTGGGGGACAACGTCACCATCTGGCAGCCGTGGGTGCGCAACTTCGGGCCCGTGGCCGAGTATTTCCTGGCTCGCCCCTGGGCCGAGGTCCTGTGGCTCGACCGCCAATAGGTTGATGCAGTCTAGACGACGGAGTAGACTGGGCACCGTGCGGCAAGTCACTTTGTAGGAGGGATGCTATGGCCAGGGCCACTATGCCAAGACGTCAGATGCCGGAACAAGAGAATACCAGACAGGCGGAGTTGGAGCTCTACTTTGGCCGCTTCCCCGACGTGCCCCGAGAGGTCATTGTCAAAGAGGACATCCTGCGCCATGGGGTATTCTTCACCCCAGCGGCCCTCCAGGACTGTGAAGCCTATCCCATTTTCTTCCTGGGCAGCCGCAAGAGGTCATTTCATATCCTGGGCACTGGAGGCGCCGACCCGGAAGTGCTGAGGCAACGGGAAAGCATTCGGGCGCCCGAGAGCTTGGCGATAAGCGGCGGGCAGTACGGCCTGCGCCCTACACACGTCCACGTGAGGCTTTCCTCTGGCTCTCCCTACGTAGTTGATATGGAGGATGGCCGGCGAGTGCTGCGGGGAGATGGAGCGGTACTGGCCGACGTGGGCTATCCGCCGGTACCCAAATACCGCTCTAAGTCGTTCGAGGATGGCACGTCCTACGCCGACGTGGTGTTCATGTACTTTGGCCACCAGCTCCACGTGGCCAGCGTTACCTGTGTCCGCCAGTGCCAGTACTTCCAGGCAGGGGTGCCCTGCAAGTTCTGCGACTTTGGCAGGATAGCCATGGACATGAAGAACATGGGGATCACCAAGGTCCTCACGCAGCCGGTAGACCGCGTAGCCCGGGTAATGGAGACTATCTTCCGGGAAGAGACAGGCCCTACCACGCCTATTAGCTACTGCCTCACCGGGGGAACCATCACAGATGAATACAATGGCCTGGACGACACCGCCTTCTACCTTCAGTACCTGACCGCTATCAAGGAGCGCATCGGCAACCGCTGGCCCGGCATTATGATGATCGAGGCCAAGCCGGAGAAGGACATCAAGCGGTTTGCCGAGACTGGCCCCGTATCGTTCATGGCCAATCTAGAGGTGTGGGACAAACACCTATTCGGGGACATCTGCCCCGGCAAGCAGCAGCGTGTCGGTTGGGACGAATGGGTGCGGCGGCTCGTGTCCGCGGTGGACATCCTGGGCCAGGGCAACGTATTCACTAACCTGGTGGCGGGAGTCGAGATGGCCGGGCCCCACGGGTTCCCGGATGTTTCGGCGGCCGTGAGGTCTACCACACAGGGGCTGGACTACCTCATGTCCCACGGCGTCCTCCCCACCATGTGCAACTTTATCGGCGAGCCTGGTTCGGCGCTGGGCCAGCAGGGCCTGGTGCCTCTGGAGTATTTCATCCGCGTGGACCAGGCCTGGTACGAGACCTGGCAGAAGTACTGGCTACCACCCCCATCATTGGTGGCGGGACCTATTGGCCCCGGCAGAAGCACGTACGGCGTGAGCGCCTTTCTGGATGTGGGCTACTAGTGCAGGGTGGGTGAAGTGAAACGAAACCCACCACAAAGAACAGGTGTGCATGAGTCAGTCGGTGACAATCGTAGAATGACGGAAGGTGGGTTCCGTCCCGATGCAATCGGGACACCCACCCTACTAGCTGGGGACAACGTGGTGCTGCAAGATGGGTAAGGGTGCAATCGGTGTAACCGGGGGCTTTTGGCCCGAGGGCGTGTTCCGCTACGTGGCCACGCCCGGCATCTACCTCGACGAGGGGCTGGTGGACCGGCCTGCCCGGCGTTGGGCGGCGTCGCCGGCCCTGCTGGTGGACTCGCAGACCATTACCTACGCCGACCTCCAGAAGCAAGTCACCGAGGCCAGCCAGCGTGTGCTGTCCTGCCTCGGCCAGGGAAAGACCAGGCTGGCCCTGGCTATCTCCCAGCCCCTGGAGCTCATGAAGCTCTTCCTGGGTGCGCTGAAGGGACGCTGCTTCATCCTTCTGGCCAACACCGCGCTCCCCTCGTCGGAGATAACCCGCCACATCCGCGAGTTCGGCGCCGAGCTGGTCATCGCCGATGAGTCGGTCTTCGGCAAAGTCGAACCCCTGCGCGGGCAGGTGCCATTGATGGAGCTGAAAGAGGTCTGGGCCGCCGAGGTCAAACCCGGCACTAAGGGGCCGGTACGCCTGTCCACGCCCTCCGTAGCCCTGGTGGGCCGGGGGGGCCGTCTGGCCCAGCATACCCACGCCTCGCTGCTCTCGGGCGCTCTGTCTTGGAGCACCTTCCTCCCCTTGAAAGAGGGTGAAGTCGTCCTGGCGCTCCAGCCACCCTACACCTGGGAGGGCCTGTACTGCATCGTTGCCCCCCTCTTCCGCGGAGGCGCCTGCGCCTTGGGCCAGTGGGATGACCCGGAGCACTTGGCCCACATGGTGGGCCAATACAAGCCCGTCTCGACCATCGTTTCCCAGCCCCGGGCGCTGTCGCTACTGGAGCGGCCCAACCCCCGTCTGGTGGACACCATCCGGTCGTCCTCACTGAACGCGTTCTATCTATCGGTGCCCGGCCCCTTCCGGGCCACCGTTCGGCGCAAGCTCCAGTCGCTGTTGGGCATACCCGTGCTGACCGTCTTCGGCACCGCCGAGACCGGACCCGCGGTGGCCTCACACCGGGAATGGTACATCGAAGATGCACTGGGCATACCCACCAGCAACGTAGACCTGTGGCCCCTGAACCCCGACACCGGTAGCCCGTTGTTGGTGCCCTGGGAGTCCGTCGAGTTCGGCGAGCTGGGCGTCAAGTCGCCCATGGCCATGGCCGGCTACCTTCGTCCCGAAGAGACTCAAGAGATCATCAAGGGCGAGTGGGTGCGTACGGGCGCAGTGGCCACCATGGACCCCAACGGCTTCTTCTATCTACTGGGGGGCGCCTAATGGAGCTTGTCGTACCCACCACCTTCGAGCCGGATTTCCTGCCCCAGCTTCAGGGCTTGCCCGTCCGCTATGTCTATGGCTGCCTACCCGACGAGCCAGGCATGCGCCCCATGACCTGGGTCCCTCAGGTAGATGAGGCCACCCTGGTGGAGCACATCTCCCAGGCCGCTTCCCTGGGCATAGACTTCCTCTACGTGCTCAATCCCAGCTGCCTGGGAGCACGGGAGTTCTCCGGGGAGGGCCAGCGCTGGCTGGCCTACAAGATCGGCCAGTGGCAGGACTGGGGGCTCAAGTCAGTCACCGTGTCCAACCCGTACGTTGTCCACATGATAAAGGAGCGCGCCCCCGAGCTCCGGGTGCATGTGTCCATGGTGGCTAACATTGACACCCTCAACAAGGCCCGATGGTGGGAGCAGTTGGGGGCCGACGTCCTCAACATACACCCCAACGCCAACAGGGACTTCGCCTTCCTGCGCGCCCTCCGCCAGTCAGTCCACTGCGACCTGGTGGTGCTGGTCAACGAGGGCTGCCTGCTCCAGTGCTACATGCGGGAGTACCACGCCAACAACTCCAGCCACTCCATCGAGGGGCTGGAGAAGGGCTACTTCATGGACTACTGCTCCGCCATGTGCGCCCGCATCAAGATAGGTGAGCCAGCCCAGATGCTCAAGTCCCCCTGGGTGCTCCCTGAGGACCTGGCGCTATATGAGCGAGCGGGCATCAGCAAGTTCAAGGTGGCCGGACGGGACAAGAGCACCGAATGGCTGCTGAGGGCCATCCACTCCTACGGCGAACGTCATTACGAGGGCAACCTGATGGAGCTGGTCACCGGATTCAGCGAGCTCGACCGCTTCGGTGCCGGGCCTGTCCCGGTGCGCATAGACGCCGGCCGACTGCGCGGCTTCCTGGCTGGCTTCGAGGGCCGTGACTGCCGCCGGGGTTGTGGCCCCTGCACCTACTGTGACCAGTGGGCCGAGCGCTGTGTCGAGACGGAGCCGGCGGCCCGGGACCACTACCTGGCAGAGTTGGAGCGCACCACGAAAAGCCTGGCCTCCGGCACCTTCCGCCCCCGCCTGGCCGGCCCCGTTGGGGCACACCCCAAGTAGGGGCGGACTGCCGTGCGCCCCCTGGCGGCAACCTCGATGCGTTGGCACGCAGCCACCGCATTCGGTCCTTTGATTACGTACCGTTGGCCCCTGACGTCCTGTGTTAAACTGGCCGCTCAATCAGCCGGGACACCAGGTAGTCTTTCTTCCACTGCGCGAAGGTAGGGTAAACGTTTGTAGGTATTCCACCCACGCATGGATGGTCTGCAAGTTGCTTCAGGTCTATTGTAACCACCTCTGTCACGCTATTGGCCAAGCTAGTTTCACCATATGAGACGGCCCCGCCTGGGGTCTCCAAAGTGGCGGATAGCCTAACGGCGTAGCTTGCTTCGGGGTGGTCCCTGGCGAATTGCTGAAGCAGGTACAGTTCTCTCTCTTGCAGGCTGCTAAGGGCGCTGGACAAAGGGTGAGCCAACGACACCCGGATGCCTAAGTCGCACTGGCCTACATGCAAGCTCTGGAAGGCCCCAATGGTGGTGACCCAGGCCACTACTGGTTCTAGAGTGCCAGGCTCCGCTGGGAGATAGTTGATTGTGAATTCCATGCTCTGGGGAAGACTGATATCCCCAATCCGTGAGTAGTCAAAGCTGGACAAATATGGCATGCTCTCTCCAACGAGGTGAGAGCCATGAGCCGACGCAAGAGCTTACTGGGGATCAGCTATGCCGGG
>Ga0082335_1000649_pt1 | contig 83900 bp, 82 predicted proteins | sample Subgrocontami58m_FD_72375 | JGI IMG/M metagenome (GOLD analysis project Ga0082335, IMG submission 72375) | Subsurface groundwater microbial communities from S. Glens Falls, New York, USA - GMW37 contaminated, 5.8 m (SPADES assembly) (version 2) ...
AAGGCCCTCCTGATTCAAATAGAGGGTTTTAAAATTATTGATGATCTGCTTTGCAACATCCACGACTTTGGCGCCAGCGGAGCTAATAGAATACATTTATATCCTCCCGAATGTAAAAATTGGCAGAGATTGAACAAGAAGAGACCTAGGGTTGTAGACATACAACTCGACGCCCTTCTTCTGAAAATATTTTCTCCATCTCTTAGCCCAAATGATTGTTTCCCACGCTGTGTTGTGTTTGTTTCTATATGTTTTGTCCCGAATCATGTCGTTGCGTCTGGTCTGATTGTGTTCTAGCCAAAAGTAACGACGATCGTACAAATCAACCCCTACCAAGACGATTTTCCTCCGCCTTAGGAGGTAGGCGAAGTTAATGCAATCGAAAAGAGTGGATGGGCCATGTGTCAGTCCACCAAAACTAGCTCTAAAATCATCGTTGGGATACCTTGTTCCTTTAGGACGGTTGTAATAAAAAAGACCCTCTGCCCCTTCTGGGAAAGAATCGCTGAGCAGGGCGCGAATGCTTCCCAGTCCTACGTGAAGAATAAAAATTGTTTTCTTGTAATAGGGATTCTTCTTCAATAGTTGCGCATACTTCCGAAATTCTTCCCTCCAGATAGTTGGGTTGCAATCATCGCTGGCAACTTCCCTGACTAAATGAAAATCGGCGCGGATGAAGTTCTGGTGAACAAACCAGCTAAACGACAGAGTGTCGTGTTGCTCCATCTTGCTTATTTCAGCGGAAGTTAGATCCTTAATGGAGTATCCTGACCCCAATATAAACAGCGTGTCAGATTTTTTTCTTTGAGCTGCCGTCTCGATAGAGATTTCTTGGACCATTTTTGAAATCAACCTCTAGGTTTTTTGTTGTTCTAATAAAGCGCGCGCCTTCTGGAAATCTAACTCTGTGTCCACATCTACTGATCTTTCAGAGGGCATCATGTATCCTAATGTCTCATCGGTAAGAAATGTCCTTTTCCCCTTTAACCAATCACTCTTTGCGACATAAACCGCTCCATTAAGAATAAATACTCTGGGAAGGTCCTGCCGTCTGAAGATATTACTTTTTATCTCTAGTAACGACTGCAGCCGGTTGTCTGAAGTCATCTGATACATCCAGTAGGGATTTTGCTCCGCTTCCGTGACAGAGACACACGCAGGGGCATTCTGCCGCACGCACTGTTCAATGCACCCATCCATATCGGACACCAAACGAAGGGGAGAAGTCGGCTGCAACATGACCACTAGGTCATAACCAGGCAGCATCGTTAAGGCATGTAGCACCGGTTCGATTCCAGGAGTGTCATCCTGAGCCAAAACCCGCGGCCGAATAAAAGGAATTTCGCAGCCAAGGGAACGCGCTACTTCGATGATCTCCTGATCTTCTGAGGAAAGAATGTATCGGTCAATGTATTTAGATTTTTGCGCTTCTGTAATCGTCCAAGCCAAGAGGGGTCTGCCGGCCAATAGCCGTATGTTCTTACGCGGGAGTTCACGGGAATTCCCTCGGGCCGGAATCACCGCCAGCACGCTTTTCCCTTGGATCATTCTGGTATCCTTCCGGCAAATTCGCTATTCGAGAAACCTCTTATTTTTTTTACTTCTTTCACATGCAATAGGACTCGGCAGATCTCTTCGATCTCCTTATCGCTCAACGTAACGGCAGAGGGAAGACTGATGCCGCAGGAAGATATTCTCTCAGAAATCGGGAAATTCTTTTTTCGCGAACAATACCGCTGATACGGCGGCATCTGGTGGAGTGGATAGAAAACAGGCCGACATTCAATGCCATTTAACAGAAATTTCCTGATAAGATCATCTCGTCTGCCAAAAATGCCCTCGTCGATCAGAATCGTGTACAGCCAGAAAGCATTCTCCGCCCATGGTTCCGCAGGCGGCAGCGTGACCCCCTCACAATCCCTGAGAGCAGACGTGTACGCGTTGGCAATTGCCTGCTTACGATCAACAAATTGTTTATATTGTTCCAATTGCGCTACGCCAACAGCCGCCTGTAAGTTGGTTAGCCGGTAGTTGTATCCTACTTCCAAATGCCAGTATCGTTTGTCCTTGGACATCCCATGATCGCGTAGTAATTTCGCCCTTTCCGCCTGTTCATCCTCTCGGAAAACAACCATCCCTCCTTCACCTGTTGTAATCATCTTGTTCCCAAAAAAACTAAAACACGCGGCATCTCCCAATAAGCCAACCAGTCTTCCTTTGTAGACAGCTCCGAGAGCTTCAGCGCAATCCTCAATTACTAATAAATGGTGCTGTCTTGCGATCTCAAGAATTGGATCCATATCACAGGGATGTCCATAAAGATGGACCGGCATGATTGCTTTTGTCTTGGGAGTGATCGCTTTTTCCACTTCCTTCGGATCTAGTCCCCAGGTAGAGAAAGAAATGTCAACAAAAACAGGAATGGCGCCGGCATGGATGACAGCGTTGGCAGAAGCCGCAAACGTAAGATCCGGCACAATGACTTCGTCCCCAGTTTTAACTCCCAGCGCAACAAGAGCCAAATGAAGAGCCGCAGTCCCATTAGAGACAGCGATTGCTTTTCTCCCCTCAAAAATCTCTCCAAACATCTGCTCAAGTTGGTCCACATACTTCCCTTTTGAAGAAATCCAATTGGACTTCACGCAATCCACTACGTAATTCAATTCATTCCCGCCTAAGTCAGGTTCCGCGATCGGGATTCGATGGAGCCGAGCAAGGCAAGCATAGTCCACCAGTCGAAATTCTGAATCAACAAGAGGGATATGGCGAATGTGATCATTCAAAAGCGGGGTGATTTCCTCGGGCGGAGTCTCCACATGGCGAAATGTAAAGCGCCTATTCATTACCTCACTGACTTTTGCCTCCAGCGTGCTTCCTTTGAGCAGGGAACGCCGAATATCCCCATCGGTGAGCAATCCTTTTAAGCGGCCGTTTTCGTCAACAACGAAGACGATCCCCTGAGCGTTTCTGTCAATCATCACGACGGCTTCACGGAGAGTTTTCCCTTCTGCTATCGCCATCTCTTCTATTGAAGGAAACATCAGAAATGACCCCGACATGAATTTTTCAAAATATATGCTTGGATCGGCGAATAATTACCAACGGGCGGTAAAGAGGAAAAGAATTTGACGAACTCCGTATTTTTTACGCTCTCACCCTTGGTGACTAATGGATGAAGGACTCGAGCAATAAAATAGTGAGAACTGAGAAAATCATGATGAAACATATATCCATCTTCTTTGCGGCTGAATTGCGCGGGTTCAACAACTGTAAATATTTTACTGATGGCTTGCAAGAACAGATCTTTGTCAAAGTATTTATTATGGTAGGCCTCTTTTAATTCAGAAAGCCCGCATTCCTTTCTGGCCTTATTGTTATTGAGTAGCCCATCCGTAAAACATTCTATCATAAGATAATATCCTCCCAATACAAGCACTCTTCTAATTTCATGCAGAACTAACTTTTGTTCTTCCCAATTTAATATATTAATTAAACACCTTTCACTGTAAACTACGTCGAACATTTTACTATCAAACGACAGTCGTCTCACGTCTCCTTGCATGAATCTGCAATTTGGCAATTTTCTATCTTTTGCAATCGACAACAATTCCTTACTAAAATCAACACCCCAATAGCTATTGGCAGGATAACCCTTGGACAAGACACTCAAAGCATATCCATTCCCGCATCCTAGATCTAAAATCCTCAAATTTCTATTCCCTAATTTATTTTTGCTCATGGCGCAGAAATTCAAAATCAACGTGATCTCCTTTTCTCTGATCACTTCGTCTTCCATGGTAGATTGTGGGGACGCGCCATATTTCGCCGCCTGTTCTTTATAATGCTTCTTAACGAGTTCGCCGCTTTGCACTGACAATCTCCTATTCCTGTGTAATGACTACCGTCACTCTATTAATTCTTCCGTGAGGATCGTGTCCTTTTGTATATCCTTTTTAGCCCTCTTGCCGACAATTTCTTCTAGCATCTTTGGCTGCAACCCTGTTGCGGGTCTTTTAAAAACAAGGTCATCCCTTCTGATAATCATCCCTGCGGGAATGCCCTTCATTGCCGCGATACTTCGTCTCATCCCAGTAAGGTTTTTCAGTTCGGCCGCCGTTGGTTTCTTCATCGGACTCCCTAGCGCCTTTTCTATCTCCCGTATCCCTCGCACAAGATTTCTGAATTCATCGGGTTCTAAGGAAGAGGAATGATCTGGGCCAGGAAGCGTTCGATCCAATGTAAAATGCTTTTCGACAATGACAGCTCCCAAAGCCACAGCCGTATAAGCAGAAAAATGGCTTTGTGTGTGGTCTGAATATCCCACCAACACATTCAAATCATCCCTCATAGAAACCATGGCCCTTAGATTCGCGTCTTCTATGGCGGAAGGATAATTTGTCGTACATTGTAGTAGGATTACCTGATCATTTCCGGCCGTTCGAACTGCTTCCACGGCTTCACGAATCTCCTCTACGGTAGACATTCCTGTTGACAGAATGATCGGCTTATTTAGTTTTGCGATGTATTTTAGAAAGGGGCTCTCGACTAATTGCCCCGAAGCAACTTTAAAAGCACCAACATTCAGGCCGTTTAAGAAATCGACATCGTTAAAATGATAGGGTGTTGAAAGGAATTGAATATCTAACTCCCGACATAGAGAAACAATCCTAGGATAAACACTCTCCGATAACTCCAGCTTTTTGAGCATTTCAAACTGAGATTCTTTGGGATCGGTGACTTTCAGTTGGTAAGCCGCTTTAGGTGATTGCCTTGAGGTGACTGTCTCTGCTTTAAACGTTTGGAATTTCACACAATCGGCCCCCGTTTTTTTCGCCTGCCTTACCAATTCAAGCGCTAACTCCGTGTCACCATTATGATTAACCCCTGCTTCCGCAACAATAAAAACTGGCGCTCCTTTACCGATTGTTTTCCTTCCTAACTTGATTGTCTTCGACATACCTACCCTTTCTCTTTAGCATTATAGCACTCCCAGCGCTATTTCCAGGCGGGGGGGAATTTATGTTACTATATTATGAGATAAAATGAAAATATGCATCTGGTGCGAGGTCACCGACCAACCTTGGGGAGGAAGCAACCAATTCCTTCGCGCTTTTTCAAAGGAGTTGACAAGATTGGGCCACGACATCACGCACAAACCTCAAAAAGGGTGTGATGTTGTCTTGATAAATGCCCACAACACAGGGCCGGGCACCTATCTATCTCCTAATCACGTTGCTGAATTAAAACAGCGAGGTCGTATTTCATCCTACGGATCCCTCATTTCAACCTCCTTATGGACCCTCCTGCCAAGGCGAGGCCCCTTTTTATTCCATCGCCTGGATGGAGTTCCTGAATCCTATCGAAGAGTTAAAACGAAGGCGGATGATATTCAGTTCACCGTCAATCCCCTGGCTGATTTTACCATCTTTCAAAGCGACTATTGCCGTAACGACTTCGAACAACGCGGTATCCATCCACTCCGCTCCCGTGTGATTTATAACGGCACCGATCCTTTGTTGTTTTATCCAACGGGAGATCCATTGCCAATGGATTCCATTCTTCGTTTGGTCGCAGTCTCATGGTCAATGAATATTCACAAAGGATTCGCTAAATTAGCTGAAATATCCCAAATTCCCGGTGTGGAAATCCGGTTTATCGGGCGCTGGCCCCCTTCCATTGGCACGGCCAAAGTTATTTTATTGGGGACTAAGACATCCCCGCAGACCGCTGAAATCCTCCGGCAATCCCACGCGATGATCCACGCGGCTGAGAACGATCCCTGTTCTAACGCTATTATAGAAGCTCTCGCCAGCGGCCTGCCTGTTCTTTTCAAGGATTCCGGAGGGAATCGTGAACTGGCAGGAGATTATGGCATTGTGTTGACGAATAACACGAAGATGGATATCGAACAACTGCGATACTCTTATAAAGAGCTTCGAGAAAAAATCCTTGAGCACCGGTCTCGTTTTTTGATCGGTCGCGCTGCCGGCCAGTATCTCGATGCTTTCCAAAGCGCCTTAAGTTCTCATTGAAGCATGACTAAAAAACAAACAATCACCTGGTTTGTCCCCGAACGTCCTTGGAAACGCTTCTTGCGGCCGTGGTCCTCTTCACACTGGCATCCGGATCATTCACTGGGAAGTGTTTGGATCAGGGGACATCAAATAGCCCCCTATCTCCAACAAAAGGACTATTCAGTGCTTTGTAACAAAATCTCCCCTTTACCGGATATTGCTGTTTTCTTGCGCCGCTACGGCGCGGAAGATGTCCTTCTGGCTCAACGATTAAAAAACAGAGGAGCCAAAATCATCGTGGATGTTGTTGCGAATTATTTTAGCCAGGCCTCTTCTCAACAAAAAGACCCTTTTCTAAAACTCATTGGTTTAGCGGACCAGATATGGACAGTGTCCCCTTTCCTTAAAGAAGCTGCTTCGGCCCATCACCCCGATGTTCATTTCATTCCCGATTCAGTAAATCCTCATCACTTCTACAAACGGAATATCCCTAATACGACAACTGCGGAAAAACCGCCGCTCACGATCGGATGGGCTGGGGTTTCCCCTAAGGCCTCTTTTTTAGCGATGCTGACGCCTATCCTGAGACCAGCGATAGAACAGAAAAAATTACGCGTGATGATTATCAGCGATTCCCGTCCTCAACTTTCTTTTCCTTTTGAATTCCGTCGTTGGCGGTATTCTTGTTTCCCACGCGATATTTCAACGTGCGATCTTTGTGTCGCTCCTCGTGACCTGGGTAACGATTATGAAAAAAGTCATAGTTTCTTTAAGATTGGTGTTTTCATGGCTATGGGAGTTCCCGCGCTAGCGAGCAACGTCCCTTCCTATCAATTGCTATTGGAAGATGGTAAAGCTGGGGCTATTTGCCATTCTCCGGAAGAGTGGGAGTATCATCTTAGCCGTTACATAGCTACGCCCGAGTTGAGAATGGAGTGGAGCCGTCAGTCCTATCAGAAGATGGTTCCTTTTCTCACCCCATCTGTCGCGGAACAAATTGTCGAACGGCTGCGTCGCTTTTCTTAAACATGTTTCCCCCCCCAATTCTTATACCACTCCGTGAACATCAGGACACGCCACAATTTTTTCCCTTGGACAGGGTCTCTGCGGTTTGTTTCCATCAACTCATGGATATTGTGTCTATCCAAGAAATGCTCAAGTCCATTCATTTTTAAATTATTCCGCAAATAGGAATTGATATCGTCTTTTAAAAACATCGCGGAGACATCGAACGTGAACCCCCTTTTTGGCCGGTAAGCAAAGCGGCCGCCAAAAGATCGTTCAGCAATCACCTTGAGCGGATATTTTCCTTTTCGCCGTATTTTGAATTCAAAAGGAATTGACAGCGCTAAATGAACCATCTCTCTATCCAAAAAAGGCACTCTTACTTCCACTGAATTCGCCATGCTCGCCAAATCCACTTTCTTAAGAATCACGGACTCCAACATGGCTTTGTACCAAACATACAAAAGCCCGTTTAATTCGGGGTTCCGTGCTCCCTCACACACAAAATGATCCAGCAAATATTTTCTAAAATCGATCACGCTCTCCGGAGCATATTTTTTCGAGGAGAGGGTATTGTTCATCTTAACATCAATATACTTCGGCAGAATAGATTGCTGGCGGATATATTTTCTTACCATTTCAAAATACCGCGGTTGAAGCATTCTAAAAACAGGACTCTTCCCCCACTGATCAATACCCATTTTTTGATACTTCGAAAATAGAAACGCCGAATAGAAAGGTGTGTCATACCCCGCGAAGTTTTCGTCACCGCCATCTCCACTGAGAATGACTTTAAACCCTTTTTGGGCAGCCGCTTTTGAAATGATATAGGTCGGCAGAATAGAAGGATCGTACAAAAGATCATCCACATTCTTTAAAGCATCCATACAATCTTGTAAGGTCGGATTAAACAATACCTTGACGAGATTCTGTTCGGATAAATTTCTGATCTTTCTAACCCAGCCATATTCTGAGAAACCGTCTTCCGAATAAAGGTGGAATGCCGTGAAGTTTCCTTTTTCCATTAGAATCTTTGTAATCAACGTTGAATCAATCCCCCCGCTTAAAAAAACCCCCACCGGGACATCGGACACCAACTGCTTTTCCACCACTCGCTTCAGGGTCTCTTGGACCTCGGCGATCATTGTTTCTTCAGAGCGGGGTTGAATATGAAAACGGTAATCCCAGTATTTATTTTTCCCTTTGACGCTTCCCTTGTCGCTATCCACCACGCAAAATTCGCCGGCGTCTAACTTGTAGATATCCTTAAAGGGAGTTTTGGGACAAGGGATTTGATCAAAAAGGAAAAATTCAAAAATATTCTCGTCCGAGATTTTAATATACGGAGCGTAGGCGAGGATTGCTTTGATCTCCGAAGCGAAACAGAACAGCCCTTCTTTAACATAGTAATAAAGCGGTTTGACTCCGATGGGGTCGCGGAAAAGAATGACTTCTTTTTTTCGAGAGTCGTAGATACAAAAGGCAAAAATTCCCTCGATCTGGTCAACAATTTGAGTCCCCCACTCTTCATAGCCATGGCATAAAACCTCAGTATCAGAGTGGGTCTTAAAGACGTGTCCTTTGCTGGTTAAAAACTGCCGCAGCTGCCGATAATTATAAATCTCCCCATTGAACACGCACCAAATTGTTCCATCTTCATTACTGAGCGGCTGCCTTCCGGAATCCAAATCAATAATAGAAAGCCGCTGATGGCCTAACCCAATCTGATAATCTCCTTGCGGCATAGATTGATTATTGTAGAAAACCTTGCTTTCGCCGGCGTTCCCTAGAAGAAAGCCATATTCGTCGGGTCCCCTATGCTTTAAGCTAAAGGAAGCTCTTACTAAATCATGAATCTTAATAGGATACTGCGCGGAGATAACTCCAAAGATTCCACACATGGTTGTTTTTTTAAATGGGAGACGAGATCCTCTTTTTTCTGTTCAAATAATAGAAAAGAAACAAAGCGAAAAATATAGAAGAGAAGATATACTGGGCCATCCTTGCCGCCACGATGCCCCACAGCCCGTATGAGATCAAAACAAAAAATAACACAAAGGGGATTATAGGACTTAGCAGTTCAAATAAATAAAGAAACCTCAATTTTCTTTGAGTTCTTAGAACAGTCCCTAGATAAGTGGCGGGGACTGTGACCGCGAAACTGAGCCATAGCCATTTCGCGTATGGGATTGACTCTCTATATTTTTCCGAGAAAACAAGCGGTATGACCACCGGCATTAAGAAAAATCCCGCGATCCCGACAAAGAAAAACAAGCTGACGAGCAATGGAAGCTTTGGTTTCAGATACTGCCAAGCGCTCCGGACGTCTTTTGCGGCGGAAAGTTGCGGGATCATCATTTGATTAAAAATAGAGTAGAAAGTTCTAATCTGCTCTGGAAATAAAAGGGCAATCGAGTAGACTGCTATCTGCTCCACGGAAAGATGTTCATTAATAATTGCTTTGTCGGTAAGAACCAACCCTCCCAGTAAAGTAGCTGCTGTCGCGTGAAGTCCGTACCGGATAGTCTCTTTTTCTTGTTTTTGATTCTCCCTTTTCTTCAAAATATAGGAAGTGACCCCAACTGAAAAAATCGCCGATGCTCCCATTACCCCCGCCAGAAGAACATTGAGTTGTCTCTGATTCATGATGATCAGGAGCCACAAAATGAGAAAGGAAAGCAAAGCTCTCGAAACATCCAAATAAGCAAAGAGGTTTAGTTGTTTTCTACCCCGCAGCCAATTGATCCAAACCTTCTGCATTTCATAAAACGGAAAAATAAGCGCCGCGATCATCAGACCGATGGAGATAGCGCTCCGATTGCTTCCATAATAAAAAGCCATTCCTCCTAATATTAGGCTCCCCACAAGAGTCGCGATTAATTTGTAGTTGAAAATCTTTATCAAATTTCCGTACTGTCCTTTGGCGGCAGATAGAGACACGCTGGTATCCAGTCCGCTCAAACAAAAACTCCCCACGAGCTTTACTAGCGACAGAATCAGTTGATACTGTCCAAAGACCTCTTTTGAAACATGGTGGGCCCACAGACTGCTACTCCCTACCCCGATCAGGAGCATCACCAGTTGTGCGACACCAAGATTGGTTAGGATTGTCCACGACTGTGGTGAAAATTGGCGAAAAAAACGGCGCATGAGAACATTAATTATAACATCTTTTAGCCCTTGATTCTTTCACTATCTTTCACTATCCTATGTATTAACCGTTTATGATGTCCCAACCTATCTCATTTTACAAGAAATACTTCCGGAATCTTCTTATCTTACTGCTTGTTTTTCTGCCGGCTTCCATCGGGCTCCTTGCCCTTTTTGTTTCGTGTGTCCCATTTGAACTTGTCAAAGCCCACCTGGATACTTTTACCGTTGATGGAGATGTTTATTTTTTTACTCCCCCGTTTTTCAAAAATATCGTCTTCAAATTGCGCCTTACCGGAATCGCTTTCATCATCCTCGGATATTTTCTCAGAGCCAACAAAACCAAGATAAAACAATTCCTCTCTATCTTCCTAGAAGACATGCGTTTCTATTCACGATCTTTTGCCTCACACATCAAAGACTCTATCAAAAAAGAAGATCCACTCCACATCTTCGCCTTTCTTGCCATCCTCTTAGCAGGGATAGCGGTGAGGATATTTTTTCTCTCTGTGCCGATGCGTTATGATGAAGCCTATACTTTTGTCGAATACGCTTCAAAACCTCTATACATTGCTCTCTCTGACTATTCCGCTCCTAATAATCATATGTTTCATACTTTATTAGTTCACGTCTCCTCTTTAATCTTTGGCATTCAACCTTGGGCGATCCGGCTTCCCGCGCTATTAGCGGGTATACTGGTCATTCCCGCGTCTTATCTTGTGATGCGAATTTTCTATAGCAAGAACACCGCACTGCTAACGACAGCATTGGTTGCGTCATCCTCTATCCTGATTGATTATTCCACGAATGCCCGAGGTTACACGTTCGTCTCTCTGTTTTTTTTGTTAACCTTTGCCCTTGCTAAATACCTCAAAGATCACAAAAGTATTTTTGGCTGGTTTCTATTTTTATTCTTATCCGCGCTTGGCTTTTATACGGTCCCGACGATGCTTTATGCGTGGGGAGGAGTCGTCAGTTGGCTTCTGCTGTCCATCCTATTCAAAGATACTCAACTATCTCCTCGTTATCTCTTAAGTGCTCTTGGGATAACGTCATTAGTTACTTTCATTCTTACCGCGTTTTTTTATCTCCCTGTGTTTCTGGTTTCGGGCACCCACTCGCTGATGGGAAACGATCTTGTTGTTTTTCACTCGTTGGATTTTTTTGTTCACCGTCTGCCCATGTTGCACTCGATAGGACAGTCATGGACGCGGGACTTATTTATCCCTATAGAAATTTCGTTAATCTTCGGCTTTTTTGTTGCACTTTCGGCGCATCGTTATCTCAGCAATTGCCGCGTTCCCGCGATTGCGGCATTGATCGTTTTCTATGCGGCTTTTTTGCCGCTTCACGGCACCATCGGCCCTCCTAGAACCTGGGTATTCTTACTCCCAATGGCGATCGGCGCCGCTTCCGCCGGGATCGTCCATTTATTAGGCAAAATTCGGTGGCCACGAACTTGGCAACACGCATCCATTCCTTTCATCAGCCTCCTAGTATGTATGGGACTCAACTGGAATATCGTCCACAGCCGCGCTGTCTACTACTCCGATGAAACAGGCACTTTTAGAAACGCTGAAGAAGCCACTCTTTTTCTTAAAAATTATCTTAAAGAAGGCGATAGAGTTCTCACTAAGTGCCCCGTTGATGCCCCTGTTCAATTTTACTCTCTTATTTATGGACTTCCAAAACGTTCCCTGTATGCCAATGGGGGATCGGATTCTCGTTTTCTGGCCCTTGTCCACAGAAAAAGACAAACATTAGAAACGGTTTTGGAGAACGCAGAATTATCCAGTAAAAAAATGGCTACAGTAAAGATAATCCAGCAGTTCCCAGAAGCAATTTTGTATGAACTCATCCCCCAATAAAAAACTCTCCGTTTTGATTCCTGTTTTTAACGAAGAAAAAACAGTCGCTGAAGTCCTTCAAAAAATCATCGCCTTAGACTTAAACGGATGGGAGAAAGAAATCATCGTCGTCAATGATGGATCTCGGGACCGCACGGAAGACCAAATTAAACCTTTTCTTTCACAGATTCGATTTTTACAACATGCGAAGAATCAAGGAAAGGGAGCGGCGATTCGAACCGCCTTAAACGTTTCTACGGGGACTGTTATCGCCATTCAAGACGCCGACTTAGAATATCGCTGCTCAGATCTAATCGCTCTGGTTAGGGAATTCGATTCTGACGAGGTACAAGTAGTTTATGGTTCGCGTAATTTGAACCCTGAAAAACAAGGCTACCCTCTCTATGTTTTGGGAGGCGTTCTCTTAACTTCTCTAGCCAATGGGTTATTTGGGTGTCGTTTAACCGATGTTTGCACCTGTTACAAATTGTATCGCTCTAGTATTATCAAATCGCTCTCCCTTACCAGCCACGGCTTTGAGCTTGAAGCTGAGATTACCTCAAAAATTCTCAAAAAGGGCGTTCGAATTAAAGAAATCCCAATCCACTATTATCCGAGAACCTTCAAGGAGGGAAAGAAAATCAGAATCTTCGATGGGTTCATCGTGGGTTGGACCTATATTAAGAACCGGTTCTGCTGCTCTAGCGAGCATCCGTAATGACACAAACATCTTCCTCCATTCACCGTCTCAACGGTGACCGAAAACTAAGCCGGTTTCGGCAGGGACTTTATTTCGTTTTGAATTGGATCAACAATCAATTCCCTTATTCATGGCTTGACCCAAAATTAACGATCTCCGATTTTATTTGTGCCGATTTCAAAACGCATTGGAATCGGTTAATTCCTAAAAGCTCTCCAAGCAGGCGTTTGTGTGACCTGTTCTGGTTAAAACTTCCCTGGAGTAAAATCAAAGACGAACTCCACGAAATTCGCATCTTGGATTTAGGATGCGGCGACGGCCATTATGGAAACCGATTGGCGGATTATTCGCAGGGGCGCATTGCTAGTTATACCGGAATTGACGCCCGGCAAAGTGAACATTGGGCCTCGCTAAAAAGATCGAATTCTCTATTGAGTTTCTATCAAATAACAAGCAATGAAATTTCTCCCCACATCCCATTAGGAACTAATTTTTTCATATCTCAGTCCGCGATCGAACATCTCGATGACGATCTCTTTTACTTCGAACAGATCAAAAAACATCTCCTTTCCCATCAAAAAAGCGCTATCCAAGTCCATTTATTCCCCTCAAGCGCGTGTCTGGGGTTATACGGCCTGCATGGGGTAAGACAGTACACCCCTAGGACTATTTCGAAAATCAGTTGTTTATTCAAGGATTTTTCTGACTCAATTCTGTACCGGCTCGGCGGAAAATCCTGTAACCGGCTCCACTACCGCTTCATCACCGAACCCTTGTTTTTCAGAAAAGAAGATTGGCGGGAAACCAAGACGGCCGTTTATGAAGGATCCCTTCAGCGAGCCATTGAACAAGACATGCAGCAACCTCAGTCATCTCCTTCTTTTTATGCCCTTATTATTTACTCTTTCAAAAAAGAACGATTTAACTCCCCAAAACCATTTGGCGGATGATGTGATACCAACAGGGCTAATTCGTTTTTGACAACATCGGGGATGTTCACCGCAATAAATGACCGGATCAATTCTGTCATTTTAGCTAGGGTCGTCTTCAACTTCGTTTTTCCCAGGAGCGGCCCCACAGATTCCTCGCTTGGAACTTTCGATAAATTCGACGATACACGCGGTCTCCGCGGACGAAGGATGCTCTTTTAAAAAACCCAGCGCGCGCGGAAGACTCATCCCGGAATGATACAGGATTTTAAAGGATTGCCTTATTCTTTCTCTCTGTTCCGAAGTATATCCCGCTCTCCTCAGGCCGATAACGTTCACGGCATACACCAAAGACTCTCCTTTAGCGAGCATAAACGGCGGCACGTCTTTGCTGATTCTTGAGAGCCCGCCGATCATGGCAAGCCGGCCGATCCGGACAAACTGATGGACAACCACGTTTCCGGAGATAAACGCGCTATCTTCAACCTCCACATAGCCGGCCAGCAAAGAACCGTTGGCCAAAACGACGCGATTGCCGATCCGGCAGTCGTGAGCGATATGGGAATGCGCCATAATAAAGTTATTGTCGCCGATCAACGTCGCGGATCCCTCTTTGGATCCCCGGTGAATGGTCGCGTATTCCCGAATCAAGTTGTTTTTTCCGACGCGAACCGTGCTTTGGATTTCTTTTTTGAAGCCCCAATCCTGCGGCACGTGTCCGACAACGGCCCCCATATGAATTTCCGTGTTCTCGCCGATTTCAGCGGAGCCGGTGATGTAGGCATGGGCATAGACTTTGACCCCTTTGGCAAGAGTGACATGATCATCCACGATCGCGTAGGGGCCGACCTCAACGTCATCGGCAATCTTCGCCTTCGGACTAATGACCGCTGTTGGATGAATTTTCATCACTTGAGTAACATTCCTTTTCTTAATTCAGCAACGGGGCGTCTGGGTTTTATCTCGACGTCTGATTGACTCACCTGCAGAATCCCGCGGCCGGTCTGGATAAGAACCTTTCTTTTTTTTACATCAATCACCTCGCCCGGCTTATAGAGACCGCCGTCTACCTTGAGGGTTGAAGGGAAAGCGGCCTTTCTAAAAACCACCTTCCCCCCTGTCGGAAAATAGGTAAATGCCCCTGGATAAGAAGGAGGGACTAAAGCACGGATCAGGTTGCAGATATCCTCCGCCGATTGATTCCAATTGATTCTCCCGTCTTCCGGCGTTCTGGGGGGATAATAGGAAGCCTCTTTTTCATTTTGCGGTATCGGCCGCGCTCTCCCGTTTCTGATCAACCCGATGGCTCTCTCGATCAAACCCGGCGCCGCTTGGACAAACTTCTTCTGTAAAGAATCGGCTGTATCGCTTTGAGAAATTTTGATCTTCTTCCTTGCCAAGATTCCTCCGGTGTCAATTCCCTCGTTGATATAATGAACCGTCACCCCTGTTTCTTTTTCTCCATTGATCAGAACCCAATTGAGAGGGTTCTTCCCCCGGTATTTCGGCAGATAGGAGGGATGGAGATTGACGGCCCCCGCGCGAGGGATTCCAAGAATTTCTCTCTTTAAGATCTGGCGATAAGAAACTGAAACGATGAGATCCAGTTTCAGGCCTCTTATTTGATTTAGAAACAGGGGATCATTGATTTTTCTAGGACAATAAACCGTGGCCGTTTTCAGAAAAAAGTCACCGGGGGAAACTCCGTGATTCACCACAATGCCGACAATATCTTCTTTCAATAAGCGGATCCTTTTCAGGCAGGCGACCGCTAGATCGTTATTCCCCAGAAAAAGGATTTTCATGGGAATTCATCCGTTACCATTCGATCTTTCCCAAGGTGAGAATTTCTCCTCGAGTTAATTTCCTCTTAGCCCGTTTGCCAATCACCCGGGACCAGAACGACGGCGGTAACCCGGTCGCGGGGCGCATCGCCTCAATGCTATCCTCGGTGAAGATCTCTCCTGGCCGCATTGCTCTCTGCACCACAAGACTTCTCCGTGCCAAGATTCTCATCTCATCTTCCGCGCGGCAGGGAGTTTTTAAAGGGCTTCCCAATAAAACCTCGGTTTTTCGGATTGCATCAACCATTTCCGCGAACTCATCCGGTTCCAGCGATGTGCAGTGATCGGCCCCCGGCCTTGTTTTATCCAGAGTGAAGTGTTTCTCGATAACGACCGCTCCCAGTGAAACAGCAACGATGGGGGCTGACAGCCCAAGAGTATGGTCGGAGTAACCAATGGGAATTGACGGAAAAGTCTCCTTCAATGTTTTTATCGCTCTGAGATTGGCGTCCGCCGGATCGGTCGGGTAACGGGAAGTGCACTGCAGTAAGCAAATATCCCGATTGCCGGCTTCCCAAATCGTTCTGACCGCCTCCTCTACTTCCTCCAATGTCGCCATTCCTGTTGAAAGAACGATGGGAAGGGTTTTCCCCGCGGCATAGCGCAAAAAGGGAAGGTTCGTCAATTCGCCGGAACCGATTTTTATAAAGGGAACTCCGAGCCGCGCTAAAAAATCCGCCGTCTCCTTTTCCGTAAAAGAAGCGGTCATCAAAATCTCGTTCTTCCTGGCCAATTCCATTAATTCGAAATACGCCTCCTCGGGCAGCTCCGCCCGCTTCAGTTCCCGATAAAGATCATCCCCTTGTGCCATCGTTTTTTCTTCATCCTTGCTCCTTGGTAGATTTTTAGGAACAAACCGGTCGGCGTGGACAATCTGGAATTTAACCACGTCCGCTCCCGCCTTTTTTGCTTCCAAAACCAGTTTTTTGGCTTCGTTCAGACGGCCATCGTGGTTGTAGCCGGCTTCCGCGATGACAATCACTTTTCCCGGCCCTCCGATCATAAGATTACTTTCTTTTAAACGAATCATTGTTCCCTCGATGCGAATTTCATGGACGGTAGTATATCATAAAGTTGCATCCTTTTCCCATTGCCGCTATACTGTGTTTTTAGATGCCTTCATCTTCTTCTTTTTCCAAATACCGCAAAGAACTCATCAGTTTCCTCCAGCAGGAATCTCCTCAGGGAATTGACGATCAGATCCTGCAGGAAATGCTCTCAACCGTTGCCCGGCTTAGGGATACGGAGGTGGAGCTGATTGATCTGAAGATCCTCGGGACTGTTCTTAAAGAACTCCGCTACGCCTTTTCGGTCTTCCAAAAATACCGCGGAATCCCCAAAGTGGCGGTTTTCGGTTCGGCCCGAGTTCCAAAGACCCACATTGATTACCAGCTCGCGCAGGAATTCGGCAGGCAGATCGTCAAGAAAGGGTGGATGGTGATCACCGGCGGCGCCAACGGAATCATGGAGGCGGCGATGCGAGGAGCCGGGGCTGATAAGAGTTTCGGCCTGAATATTCTTCTCCCCTTCGAGCAGGAAGCTAACCCGATCATCCGAGGGAACAAGAAGCTGATGAATTTCAAGTATTTCTTCACGCGGAAACTAATGTTCCTGAAGGAATCGGACGCGACGGTTCTTTTTCCCGGCGGATTTGGGACTCTGGATGAAGGGTTTGAATCGCTGACTCTGGTACAGACCGGGAAAGCCAAGCCGCGCCCTTTGCTTTTTCTGGATCACCCTGCTTCTGCCTACTGGAATTCTCTGCAGGAATTTTTTAGAAACCACCTCGCCGCGGGAGGGATGATCAATAAAGAGGACTTAACCCTCATCGCTCACTTCCAGAACGCCGCCGCCGCGGCAAACTATATCGCCCAGTTCTATTCCAATTACCATTCTTCCCGCTTTTTTGAGGACCGCTACTTGATCCGCCTGCGCCGGCCGGTGACCGATCGACAGCTTGTCCAGCTTGATCTGGATTTCAAAGATATTCTGGCCGGCGGAAAATTCGAGCGGTTCACCGACATCAAAAAGGATGACGAACAAGAAACCGCTCTGACGAGAATCATCTTCTCATTTGATAAATACCACTATGACCGCCTCCATCAACTGATAGAAACTTTAAACCGCTGCTAGAGCCGCTTCACCTGTGCTACAATAACACCCCATGGATTGGGCGAAGCTGAGCGACGAAGAATTGCTTGAAAAAAGAATCTGCGACCTTGGGGTAACGATCCAGGGAACAGAATTGGATTCGCGCGTTCAAGAGCTTTATAAAGAACTCGGCGAAAAGGGAATTTTCTTTCATCCTCCATGTTATCTAGGGGACGAATGGTTCACGCCGGAAGACGTTCCCGCGATCGCGATCCCCTTTTATCTTGCGCATCCCCGCTTAAAAAAGTTAGAATACAAAATGATGTTGGAAGTCGAGGGGGAGAGTGAAGAATGGTGCCTGCGCCTGTTGCGGCATGAAGCAGGGCATGCACTCAATCACGCCTATCATTTTTACAAACAGCCGCAATGGCAAAAACTTTTTGGCTCACCCGCCAAAGAACTAACTTATATCTACAAACCCCGTCCCTACAGCCGGAATTACGTGATTCATCTGGACAACTGGTACGCGCAAAGCCACCCAGAGGAAGATTTCGCGGAAACTTTCGCCGTCTGGTTAACGCCCGGTTTGGATTGGCGCGGTAAGTACAAAGGATGGAAAGCGTTTGAAAAATTGAACTATGTGGACCAACTGATGAACGACGCCCGCGGTAACCCTCCTCTGGTAAAATCGGGCCCTAAAATATACGACGCGGCGCGGCTGAAGTCCAAATTAAAAACATTTTATCAGCGGCGGCGTAAAATCCTGGCGCAGGATTATCCCTGGTTCTATGATACCGACTTAAAGCGCATCTTCTCCGATGATCCCTCGTTCGCCCCTAAAGAGAAAGCTTCCCGTTTTATGAAACACCATCACAAAACACTGCTGGATACCGTCTCGCGATGGACGGGAGAGAAAAAAATCAACGTCAACCGCCTTCTGAAAGATTTATCCCAACGCTGTGACGAACTCTCTTTACGGGTTCATCAGGACGACTCGGCGGCCCGTTTTGAATTACTGGCTTACTTAACGACTCTTGTGACCCATTACAGGGTTACCGGGAAATTCAAACATCAGGTATGAAAAAATTAAAAGTCCTTGTTTTATGCGATTACCCGGGCACGCCGCCGGCCAGCCAGGATTTCACCGAAGAGCTTAAAAAGGAAGACTGGAAGACGGAAGCCGACATAGTCAACGCTTTGAAGGATCTGGGGCATGAAGTCCGCATGCTCGGAGTTTATGATGATATCAATGCCATCATTGGCGAAGTGAAAACGAATCCTCCGGATGTTACCTTCAACCTCGTTGAGCAATTTAAAAATTTTTCTCACTATGACCGCAATATCGCGGCTCTGCTGGAGCTCCTCGGTATCCCCTACACCGGCTGTGATGTCCCGGGCTTAATGATCTGCAAGAATAAGGGATTGACCAAGAAAATCCTCACCTATCACCGGGTCAAAGTTCCTGACTTCGCGATTTTCCCCTGCGGCAAACCGATCCACCGCCCCAAGCGCCTTCGATATCCGGTCTTTATCAAGCCGCTCCGGGACCAAGGGTCGTATGGAATCGCCCAGGCCTCTTTTGTGGAGAGTGACGCTGATTTTATCGAACGTATCCATTTTATCCATGATCGCTTTCATCAAGACGCCATCGCCGAGGAATACATTGAAGGACGAGAGCTGTATGTCAGCATCCTCGGCAACGAGCGCCTTGAAGTTTTTCCCGTCCGAGAGATGATTTTTAGCGAAATCCCTGATGAGGAACCGAAATTCGCGACTTTCAAAGCCAAATGGGATCAGGAATACCGCAAGCGATGGGGGATTAAAAATACCTTCGCCAATAAACTCCCGGAGGGAATTCCGGAAGGCATTGTCGTTCTGGCGAAAAAAGTTTATCACGCTCTTCAAATTCGTGGATATGCCCGTTTGGATTTAAGGCTGACCCCGCAGGGATCCGTTGTCATCATCGAGGCCAATCCCAATCCCATGCTGGCCAAGGACGAAGATTTTTCTCTCTCTGCGCAAAAAGGGGAGCTGGAATACCCTCAATTGATTCAGCGGATTTTGAATTTGGCGATGCGGTCGCAAGAATGAACATCAAACAATCCTATCTCTACTGCCAACGACTGGCCGCCCAACATTACGAGAATTTCCCGGTCGGCTCACTGCTGATCCGAAAAGACCTCCGCCCCCACGTCCACGCGATCTACGCTTTTGCCCGAACCGCGGATGATTTCGCCGATGAACCTGGGCTGCAAAAAGAGGAACGTCTCAAGAAACTGGCCGAATGGGACCAGATGCTGGATGAAGCGGTCGCGGGACGAGCCGAGCATCCCGTCTTTATCGCTGTCGCTGATACCCTCCAAAAGTTTCAGCTGCCGCCGGAGTTATTTCATCGTTTGGTTCAGGCATTTCGGCAGGATGTTTCAATAAACCGCTACTCCACGATGAAAGAACTCCTAACGATTTACTGCCGCAATTCCGCCGACCCGGTCGGGCGGCTGGTCCTCTTACTGCACGGCTACAGGGATGAAGAATTAATGACACTTTCGGACGCGATCTGCAGCGCCCTTCAATTGGCCAATTTCTGGCAGGATACGGCGATTGACCTCGACAAAGACCGGATCTATCTGCCGCAGGAAGATCTCTCGAGATTCAGCATTCTTGAAAAAGATCTTTTTCGCCGAGAAGCGACTCCGGAATTTAAAAGATTACTCCGTCACGAGATTGATTTCACTCGAACACTCTTCGACAAAGGGGCCGCGTTGCTTCCTCGCCTGCGCGGGCGGCTGGGCTTGGAAATCAAAGCGACGTGGCTTGGGGGAATCGGAATCTTAGATAAGATTGAGCGGGTGGATTACGATGTGTTTCGGCAACGGCCGCATTGGAGCAAATGGGAGATGGTTGGATTATTTTTGAAAACGATCCTCTTACATTCCCCGATCACCCTCCCCCTATCTCCGCTCTTCACTTCTAATTTTTACTTGGCCATGCGCCTGCTCCCTAAAGAAAAGCGCCAACCAATGTTCACCTTCTATCAATTCTGCCAACGGGCCGACGACGCGGTGGACCTCGCCCCTTCCCGCGCGGAGGGAGAAAGAGAACTCTCCCTCTGGAAAAATGAACTACGCCTCTGTTACGACGGCACCCCGGCGGAGCCATTGACAAAGAAACTCAAGGAAGTTATCCGGAAATATAAAATCCCGTTTGAAGAGATCAACGCCATCCTGCGGGGGATCGAGATGGATCTTCATCAACCCCGGTTCCAAACATTTCAAGAACTGGAAGAGTACTGTTACTGCGTCGCCTCGGCGGTGGGATTGGTTTCCGCGAGAATTTTCGGGATTTCGATGAGCCGGGGGAGCGATTTCGCCACCCTGTTGGGAAAAGCGCTTCAGCTGACCAACATCCTGCGCGACCTCAAAGAGGACGCCCGGAAAGGACGGGTTTATCTCCCTCAAAACGAACTGGAACAGTTTGATTACCCGGAAGAAAAACTACTCCGCTCTGTCCAAGACACCGCTTTCATGAAACTAGCCGATTTTCAATGCAGCCGCGTCCGGCTCTTTTTTAACAAAGCGGACGCCGCTTTTTCTTCTCTGACTTTTGATGACCAAAAACGGTTTTTCCCCGCCCGGATCATGGAAGAAATCTACAAATCAATCCTGGAACAAATCGAAAAGAACCCCTACAATATTTTTAACAAGAGAATTTCTGTCCCGAAGTGGAAAAAAGCCGTGGTCGCGCTGGACCATTGGATTGAATCACACATCAAATGACCTCTGAACAGACTCATGTGATTGTCATCGGCGGCGGGTTTGCCGGCCTGACCGCGGCGGTCGCGCTGACTCAAAGAGGGAAAAAAGTGACCCTTCTGGAGCGCCGTAACGCCTTGGGAGGACGCGCCCGGTCGTTTTATTACGATTCGGGAGAGGTTGACAATGGTCAACACGTTTTTCTAGGGTGTTACCGAAATACTCTGCAGTTTTTAAAAACAATCGGCGCGCGGGATCACCTCACTTTCCAAGAAACTCTGCACCTGAAATTCCGCCAGCGGGGGGGGATCGAATCTTCACTCCGCTGTCCTCGCCTTCCATCACCGTGGCATTTACTGTTTGGGCTATGGAATTTTCAGCGGCTTCGGTTCCGTGACAAATGGAATGTTTGGAAAGTAGCTCGTGCCATTCAAAAACCTTATAAGCCAGGAGCTCCTAACTCTCTTACCGTAACTGAATGGTTAATCCAACTGGATCAATCACCGCTGGCGCGGGAATCGCTCTGGAACCCGATGGTCATCGCCGCGCTGAATGAATCGCCTGACCGCGCCGCGGTCGATTCTTTCTTGAAAGTCCTCCGCGAGACCTTTGCCAGTCCCGACGACGGCAGAATCGGGCTTGCTACAGGAGGACTCTCACAGCTCTATGCCGAACCGGCTTATCGCTGGTTGAAAGAGCGCCATGCTGAAGTTCGACTTAATACCAACGTCGAGGCCATCGAATGCCGGGGAAATGAAGCAACAGAACTGGTATTGACTAACGGTGAACGATTGACCGCTTCTTTCTACGTCAGCGCCATCCCTCCAAGGGACCTTTTGTCAATTCTCCCTGAACGAGTAATTCAATCAGACTCCGCTCTTCAGAATCTTCACCTGCTGAAAGCGTCCCCGATTCTCTCGATGAACCTCTGGTTGGATCGTCCTCTATTTGAAGAACCATTCGTAGGACTCTTAGGAACAAAAGTACAGTGGGTGTTCAATAAAAATAATTTTTATTCCTGCATCATCAGCGCCGCGTATGAATTCCTCGATCACACTAATGACTCTTTAGTGGATATCGCTTTGAAAGAACTACGGGATTGTTTTCCTGAAGCCAAAGAATTTAATCTTGTGAAGAGCCAGGTGATCCGGGAACCGCACGCCACTCTTTCTTCCTCGCCTGAAATTGAAAAGCTGCGCCCTCCGGCAAAAGTTTCTTTAGAGAACCTGGTTTTTGCCGGCGACTGGGTCCAGACTGGACTTCCGGCAACGATCGAAAGCGCAGTGTTGAGCGGGTATCAAGCGGCGGAACTTTGTAGAGACGAATCAAACGAGTATAATAAAACCCATGCGCATTATCTCCCTTCTCCCCAGTAACACCGAACTCGCCTGCGCGCTCGGGCTGGCGGATCAAATCGTCGGGATCTCGCACGAATGCGACTACCCTCCCGAAGTTTCTGACCGGCCAGTCCTCACCTCCAGCGGAATCGCTAAAAATCTGACCACCGAACAAATTCATGAACAGGTCTCTAAAGAAGTGAAAAACAGCCATGCCCTGTATCACATTAACCAATCTCTGTTAGAATCGCTTCGACCCGACTTAATCTTGACGCAGGCCAAGTGCGACGTCTGCGCCGTGGACTATGATGAAGTCGAAGCGGCGGTGGCAAAACTTCCCCTGCCGCATCCAAAAATTCTTTCGTTTCAACCTGACTCTTTGGAAGATCTATTTGAAGACCTGCGAAAAATTGCCATCGCGACCGGGCGTCAGCAGGAAGCTGAAACGGTGATCGCTCAATGGAAACAGAGAATCGAGAAAATTCAGAAGATTATCCGCTCCACCAAAGAGCGTCCCCGAGTTTTACTCCTGGAGTGGCTCAAACCGCTCATGGCGGCCGGGAGTTGGAGTCCGCAATTAGTGAAACTCGCCGGCGGGGAACACGGACTCAATCTCGGCCCCGGGAAAGCCAAGAAAATCAGCTGGGAGCAAATTCGCGACTACGATCCGGAAGTTTTTGTTTTGATTCCTTGTGGATTTACGATTGAAAATACTTTACGGGATTTACCTCTGGTTGCTTCTCTTCCTGGCTGGAACACTCTTTCCGCAGTCCGTTCCAAGAAAGTCTTCGCGGTGGACGGTTCCAGTTACTTTAACCGCCCCGGCCCGCGGCTGGTGGATAGTTTGGAGATCCTGGCCAGCTTGCTTCACCCGCGATCTTTTAGTACCCCTTTGCCCAAGGATTCTGTTTCCCAGTTGACATAACTTAACTTATTCTCCCCCACCTGTTACCACAATCCCCTTGAACTTTCCTTGACTCTGCGTATATAATGAAAGCCCTATCTTTATAACCGGGGATCATTCATGCCAGCATTATTAGATCAGATTCAGGACCCTAAGGACCTGCGGCGGCTTTCTGCAGGACAGTTACCGCAAGTGGCTCAGGAACTGCGAGAAGAGATTATTCGAACGGTTTCCCAGGTGGGAGGTCATTTTGGCGGGCCGCTGGGGGCGGTCGAGCTGGTCGTTGCCCTTCATTACGCCTTCAATACCCCGCAAGACAAGTTAGTTTGGGACGTCGGCTACCAGGCGTACGCTCACAAGATTCTCACCGGCCGGCGGGACCGGTTCCATACCCTTCGCCAGTTCGGCGGCATCAGCGGTTTCCCGCATAAAGATGAAAGCCCCTACGACCTCTTTACGATCGGCCACGGCGCTACCTCTATATCAACCGCCCTGGGACTGGCCAATGCCCGCGATCTTCTGGGCGAATCCTATAAGGTAGTCGCAATCATCGGAGACGGCTCTATCCAGGCCGGGATGGCGTTGGAGGCGTTGAATCACGCCGGATATCTCAAGAAAGATATCCTGATTATCTTGAACGATAACAAAATGGCCATTGCCCCTAATGTGGGAGCGCTGACCCGTTCCTTAAACCGTATTCTTACCGACCCTCTCTATAACCGTGTCCGTAAAGAGATGGAACGCCGGTTGATTCGGATTCCCCGCTTTGGGTTCCGGCTGGTGAGAGCGGCGAAGCGAATCGAGGAGAGCTTAAAAAACCTTTTAGTCCCCGGGATTCTCTTTGAAGAGTTCGGGCTCCGTTATTTTGGCCCCGTGGATGGACACGATATCAACGCGCTCCTGACAACTTTCCAAAAACTGAAACCGATTAAGGGCCCCCTTCTCTTGCATGTGCTGACCACCAAAGGAAAAGGATACCCTCTGGCCGAACAGCACCCCTGGAAGTTCCATGGTGTGACCCCCTTTGAACCCTCGACGGGAGAATTTATCAAGAAATCCTCTCAGGAAACTTTTACCCAGCGATTCGGCAAAACGATGATCTCCCTGGCAAAAGAGGACCCTAAAATTGTGGCGATTACCGCCGCCATGCCGGATGGGACAGGGTTAGTGGAGTTCTCTCAAGTTTTCCCGGACCGGTTCTATGACGTCGGAATGGCGGAACAGCATGCCGTGGCTCTGGCGGCGGGGTTAGCCAAAGGAGGAGCCAAACCGGTTGCTGCCATCTATTCCACATTCTTACAGCGCGGCTATGACCAGGTGATTCATGACGTCTGCCTGCAAAACCTGCCGGTGATTTTCTGCGTGGACCGGGCCGGGCTCGTGGGTGAAGACGGCGTCACTCATCACGGAGTCTTCGATATCTCTTATCTGGGAGTACTCCCGAACATGACTATTTTGGCTCCGCGGGATCTGGACGAGTTAGATATGATGCTTAAGTTCGCGATGACCCATCCAGGGCCTATCGCGATCCGTTATCCCCGCGGCGGAATTCCCACTGCCCCAAAATCCGTAACGGAGTTCATAGCGCATCTGCCGCATCCCCCGCTTCAACTCGGTAAATCTGAATGGATCCGCCCGGGGCGGGACCTCGCGATCATCGCCGCGGGGACGATGACTTACACGGCGCTGGAGGCCGCGTTTTTATTAGAGCGCGAATCCATTGACGCGGCGGTCATCAATGCCCGGTTTTTGAAACCGTTTGACTCGGAGCTCTTGGATCTGTTATCGAGCCGCTATCGTTACGTTGTCACTCTTGAAGAAGGGGCTGTCCGCGGCGGCTTTGGTTCGATGGTTCTCTCGACGCTCCGCGCGAAAGGGAATTCCCCCATTCATTTTCTCCCGCTCGGCCTGCCGGATCAATTCTTCCAGCATGGAAAAAGAGAACTGCTCTTGGAGCAGGCGGAACTTTCTCCTCAGAGAGTTTTCACTCAAATCAAACAATTCTTAGGTCAGGAAGGGGCCGTTTCATGGGAGAGAATCGCTCAGTAATTTCAGTAGGGGCGGGTTTCAAACCCGCCCCTACTGAAGAAGCCATCTCCTCTGCCCAACAATATCTCCTTTCTTTGCAGGATCCCAGCGGTTACTGGTGCGGGGAACTTGAAGCGGATACTACGCTTGAGTCGGATACCCTGAAACTCGATTTTTTTCTGGGACGGCAAACCGACGAACGGAATCAGAAGTTAACGGCTTACCTCCTCTCCAAACAGCTTCCCAACGGCGGATGGAACATTTTCCCCGGCGGCCCCGCGGAATTGAACGCGACCATTAAGGCCTATTTCGCCTTAAAACTGACGGGGCACTCCCCCCACGACCCTTATATGAAGGAAGCGGCCGAGACCGCCCGCCGCCTCGGCGGTCTTGAACGGATCAATAGTTTTGAAAAAACCTATCTGGCGGTCTTCGGGCTCTATCCCTGGAGTGACATTCCGGCTCTCCCCCCGGAAATCATCCTTTTACCCAACTGGTTTCCTTTTAATATCTACGAAGTCTCCGCCTGGACCCGGACCATTTTAGTTCCCCTTTCTATTATTTATGCCACACGCCCCTCTTGCTCGATTCCTTCGCCTGACTTCCTGGATGAGCTATGGGCCACCCCCCGGCGAAAACCAATCCTAACTCTTTCTCCTGATTCCGCGCGGGGAAAACTTTGGCGTAACTTTTTCCTGGGGCTCAACGCCGTATTGAAATTCCTGGAACGCTCGCCCTGGAAACCGCTTCGCGCTCATTCGCTTCAACTGTCCAAGAATTGGATTCTTGAACGGCTGAGTGATTCCGACGGCCTCGGGGCTATTTATCCTTCGATGATTAACGTCGTCATCGCTCTCAAAGGGCTTGGCTATGAAGACGGCAACCCTGTTTTCGAAGAAGCGATCCGCCAGGTACACGACCTGGAGATTGAAGAGAAAGAGACGATCCGTGTCCAACCCTGTTTCCCACCGGTCTGGGATACGGCGCTGGCGTTGTATTCTCTTTCCCCTCACCCTTCCCCTCTCCCCCATTGGGGGAGAGGGCTGGGTGAGGGGGACTTGTCCATCCAGAGAGCCATCGCTTGGCTATTATCCAAAGAAGTACGCGTGGCGGGAGATTGGCAGATCAAAAATCCCCATCCAACTCCGTCAGGATGGTTTTTCCAATTCCGAAACGCCCCTTATCCCGACGTGGACGACGCCGCCATGGTTTTACTGGCCCTTCTCTCCTGTGGCGTTGACGCCGATCACCAAGCCGTTTCTCGAGGGACAAACTGGATTCTCAGCATGCAGAATCCAGACGGCGGCTGGAGTTCCTTTGATAAAGACAACAACTGCGTCCCCTTGACCTTTTTCCCGTTCGCCGATCACAACGCCATGCTCGACCCCAGCGCCTGCGATATTACCGGGAGAGTGCTGGAGTTGTTTGGACAGCTGGAGTACAAAACCGGCCATCCCACGGTGAATCGAGCGGCTCAGTTTTTACTGGATCGCCAGGAGCCGGACGGTTCATGGTTTGGCCGATGGGGAGTTAATTACATCTACGGAACCTGTTTCGCGCTGAGAGGCCTGCGGGCCGCGGGGGTTGACTTGAGTCAGGAGCGTTTTCAGAGAGCTGCCGATTGGATCCGACGGCACCAGAACAACGATGGCGGATGGGGGGAAAGCTGCTGGTCATACTACGACCCATCGGCTAAAGGGGTAGGTCCCAGCACAGCCAGTCAAACCAGCTGGGCTTTAATGGGGCTCATGGCCGCAGGGGATTTTCAAAGCAACTCCTTCCAGAATGGAATCCATTATTTACTGGGTAGCCAACAAGCGGATGGCTCCTGGAAAGAAGATTTTTTCACCGGCACTGGATTTCCGAAGGTTTTTTATTTAAAATACCATTTGTATAGCGTCTACTTCCCGATGATTGCTTTGAGGGAAGTAGGGGCACGGCGCGCCGTGCCCCTACACGAAATTGAAAGGAATTTATAATGCCGCCACCTGCCGGAATGCAATGGGCTGTCCTGAAACATATCACCGCCCAAAAGCTCATGAAGAAAGAGAAATTCCCTCTGGTCATGATGCTGGAACCTTTGTTCGTCTGCAATCTGGAATGCGCCGGCTGCGGCAAAATCCAATACCCGACCGAAATCCTGCGCAAACGGCTGACACCGGAAGAGTGCTGGGAATCGGCGCGGGAATGCGGGGCGCCGATCGTTTCGATCGCGGGGGGCGAACCGCTCATCCATTCAGAGATCGGCCGGATCGTTGAAGGGTTGATCGAACGCGGGAAATATATTTATCTCTGTACCAACGCGATTCTGTTAGAGAAAACCATCCGCAGGTTTAAACCTTCCTCTCACCTCGTCTTCAGCATTCATCTGGACGGCAACGAAAAAACGCACGATCGGATGGTTTGCAAAGAGGGAATCTATAAAACGGCGGTCGCCGCCCTTAAACTGGCTAAGTCGAAAGGGTTTCTGGTGATGACCAACTCCACGATTTTTCAGGGAGAAGACTCGCAAGAGTTTCGCGAATTTTTCGATACGGTGACTTCCATGGGGATTGACGGCATGATGATTTCTCCCGGCTACGCTTATGAAAAAGCCCCTCAGCAGGATCTTTTCCTCAAGCGGGAACAAACAAAAACGTGGTTTAAAGAAACGCTTAAAGACTGGCGCCAGAAAGGGTGGCCGTTCAATCACAGCCCCTTCTATCTCGATTTCCTGGAAGGGAAACGGGATTACGACTGCACCCCGTGGGGGAACCCCCTGCGAAATGTTTTCGGATGGCAGAGGCCTTGTTATCTGATGGCGGAGGGAGGATACGCTAAGACGTATCACGAATTGCTGGAGACAACCGACTGGAGCCGTTACGGACAAAAATCAGGCAACCCCAAATGCGCTAACTGCATGGTTCACGTCGGCTATGAGCCGACGGCTGTTTTAGACGCTTTCTCAAACTCCAAGAAATTCGGTGAAATGGTGATTGATTTTCTGACCACCCAAAAAACACAGAGAAATAATCGCCTCCCCAGAGAGACGGAAATCTCTTTGCAACCTGAACCCGCTATCGTCGGATAGCCATGCCCTATGGCGCAATTACTTCGCTCATTCGTCGGCGTTTTGCAAGATGAAGGAATTCTTTTCTATAGCGGCGTCCCCTGTTCCATTCTGGCGCCGCTGATCAGAGATTTAGAGGAAAATCCCGATTTAACTTATCTGCCGGCGACGCGCGAAGATCTGGCGGTCGGAATGGCTGCCGGAGCGTATCTGGCGGGAAAAATCCCGGCGGTCCTCATGCAAAATTCCGGACTCGGCTATTCCCTCAACGCGCTCACGTCGCTCAATTTGATTTTTAAAATTCCTCTTCTTTTAGTCGTTGGCTTTCGGGGCGCTAAGCCCGGCGACGCCCCGGAACACTGGGTGATGGGGCGGTCGTGCGCGAAGTTACTTGAAGCCATTGAGGTGCCGTTTTGGATCCCGGAGAAAGAAACGTTGATTTCAAACACGAAAGAAGCGGTTGAAACTATGGGGAGAGCAAAAATCCCGGCCGCTTTATTCATCAAACCAGGAATACTCATATGACAACACGCGAAGCAATTCAAATTCTGATGCCGTTGCTGAGTGGCGAAATCCTCATCTGCACGACCGGTTATGTCTCAAGAGACGTCTGCGCGGTTAAAGACCGCCCGCAGAATTTTTACATGATCGGCTCCATGGGGTTGGCTCCGGCAATCGGCCTCGGAATTACTTCCGCCTCTCCGGGAAAGAAAGTGGTGATCTTCGACGGTGACGGCGCTCTCTTGATGGGGCTTGGCGTATTGCCGATGGTGGGAAGTTCTAATCCTTGTCATTTCTTTCATGTGGTTTTCGACAATGAGAGTTACGCCTCGACCGGGCACCAGTGGACTTATTCAAAAAAAGTTCCTCTTGAAAAATTGGCCGCCAACTGCGGGTATCATGACGCTGCCAGGGTTGATTCCATCGCCGCGCTCGAAGAGACAGCGGCAGATCTCCTTAAGAAACGGGGCGCCCGATTCCTTTTGATCAAATGCACCGGCGACAAAGAGGCCTTCAAAGGAGAAAAATTAGTTTCTCCAAGAGTGCCATGGCCACCGGAAGAAATGACGAATCGCTTGAAGAAAGTACTATTGTCATGAAAAATTGGATCCTTCTCAATCCAGGCCCTGTGAATGTTTCTGAAAAAGTCCGCCAGGCGCTTTTGACGCCGGACATCTGTCACCGGGAGGAGGAATTTTCACTACTCCTCCAGCAAGTACGAAGCAAGATCCTCCAAGTTTTAAACTTAAACTCCGGTTACAGCGCGACGATCTTAACCGGCTCTGGGACCGCGGCTCTGGAAGCAGGGATTCTTGCCGCCTGTTCCGCGAGCGCACCCTCCGCGAAACCGCGGCCCAGCGGCAAGCTTCTGGTTCTATCCAATGGAATCTATGCCGACCGGATTGTTGATATCGCCCGGCGGCATCGAATTCCAACAAAGGTCCTTCGGTTCCCCTACGACCGCAGGATCGCGCTGGATTCGTTGAACCGCGCGCTGAGAAAGGACCGCGGCATTCAAACCGTCGCCATGACTCATCACGAAACCTCCACCGGCATGCTGAATCCTCTGGGAGAAATTGGCGGACTGGCTAAACAGCACGGAAAGATTTTTGCCATTGACGCCATCAGCAGTTTGGGGGCCGATCCAATAGACATGGAGAAAGAGAACATCGATTTCTGCGTCGGAACCGCCGGAAAATGTTTTCACGCTTTTCCCGGGCTTTCTTTCGTCGTCGCGAAGAGGGCTCTCCTGAAGAACCTGACTAAAAAGAAAGTGAGTTCTCTTTATTTCGACCTTGGGAACAGCTGGGTCCTCCAAGAAAAAGGAGACACTCCCTTCACGCCGGCAGTACAGCTCTTCTCCGCTTTCAACGCCGCTCTCGATGAGTTCCTGACAGAGACCCTTTCAGGGCGGATTGATTCCTACAGCCGCCGCGCGAACCTATTGCGTGACGGATTCGAAAGTCTCGGGTTAAAATACCTCCTCCCCCGTCATTTCTATTCGAACACTTTAACCTCTCTGGTTCTTCCCAGAGGATTCTCTTATGAAAAAATACACGACCCTCTGAAGAAAGAACGGTTTATCATTTACGCCGGGCAAAACCAGTTTAAGCGAACGATGTTCCGAATCGCCCATATGGGGGGAATTCCAGATTCTGAGTTGGCGCGGTTATTAGAAACTCTCGCGAAAGTCCTTCGGAGCCGATGAAACAGTTCAGGATTTTTTTGCTGTTGGCCGGCGTTTTACTGTTTCTATCCCTGGTCCATTCGGTTGGTATCGAAAAACTCTGGGCCCAAATCCGAACGATCGGCTGGGGGTTATGGATCATTCTTGGATTTTACGGCGTTATTTTTGCTCTCGATACCTGGGGCTGGCATTTCTCTTTTCCTAAAAATATTACCCGATCGTTCCGCTGGCGGAGTCTTTTCGGAAGCCGCCTTGCCGGAGAGGCCATTAATTATGTCACCCCTTTCGCCGCCCTCGGAGGAGAACCCGTTAAGGCGCAAATTCTGAAAAACCGCCATGACGTTTCCTGGAGCGATGGGCTAGCTTCCCTTTTTGTCGCCAAAATGTCCTTTGTGATCGGCTTGGCCGGGCTGATCCTTTCAGGGCTGGGCGTTGTGTTATGGAATTCTCCATTATCACAGCAGTTGAAACTAGCGACCCTCGGTATGGCGCTCTTCTTTACTCTCCTAATCTCCCTCTTCTTTTACCTTCAGCAAGGAGGATTAGCGAATCGAAGTTGGCTCACTCTAAAAAAATGGATTCCTCTGTCTTGGATAGAAAAAACTTCCCTTTTCGCCGCAAGGAGACTTGACCAGAGCCTGACCGGGTTTTACAAAAACAATAGAAAGCGGTTTTTCCTCTCGATTCTGTTTCATTTTGTAGGCTGGGCTTTGGGAATCGTTGAGGTCTATCTGATCATGACATTTCTTCATGTCGAGATCTCATGGGGGCAAGCGTGGATTCTTGAAAGCCTGCTGCAATTAGTCAAAGCGCTCTCTTTTCTGATTCCCGCCGCTTTAGGGACCCAGGAAGGAGGAGCGCTTCTTCTCTGCACTGGCTTAGGCCTCGGCTCTGCGAGTGGCCTGGCACTGGCGCTGGTTCGCCGATTCCGGGAGTTAGTCTGGACAGCAATTGGGTTGCTGCTTTGGGCGTGGTTGACAAAGCCAAAAAAGGGGGGGGGGAAGTGGGCCAGTCCCCTACGTTAGTCACAGGAGGGACCGGGTTTGTCGGGAGGCATCTGGCGCGAAAGCTCGTGGCGCGCGGCGAAAAGGTGCGGGTTTTAGCGCGCCAAAGGAATGTAGGGGCGGGCCCCCGTGCCCGCCCTGATAATAGGGGCAACCACGGAGGGTTGCCCCTACGAGACATCGATATCTGTCAAGGAGACCTCGCTGATCTTTCCTCCCTGCGTCAGGCGCTCAAAGGGTGCCGCTTTCTCTATCATGTGGCAGCCGACTACCGGCTTTGGAGTCTTCATCCTGAAGAACTCTATCGCTCGAATGTGGAAGGGACACGGAATATTCTGCAGGCCGCGAAAGAAGCCGGCGTCGAAAAAATCGTCTACACCAGCACCGTCGGCACTTTGGGAAACCCTGGCGATGGCACGCCGGGAAATGAAGAAACGCCTGTCTCAATCAAAGAGATGAGCGGCCATTACAAGCGTTCCAAATTCCTTGCCGAGAAAGTTGTTCTTGATTTCATCCAACAAGGATTACCCATTGCGATTGTTAATCCCAGTACTCCTGTCGGCTCCTGGGACGTCAAACCAACTCCGACGGGACAGATGATCGTCGATTTCCTCAAGGGGAAAATGTTTGGTTACATCGAAACAGGGTTGAACCTGGTGGATGTGGAAGACGTCGCGGAGGGACATATTCAAGCGATGCAGAAAGGACGCATCGGCCAAAAATACATCCTGGGGAACCAGAATCTTCCTCTGCTGGAGATTTTTCGGATCCTCAGTCGAATCACCGGCCGCCCAGCCCCTCGCCGCCGAATCCCCTATCCAATCGCCTTTAGCTATGCGGCTCTCTCAACCCTCTATGCCAATGGGTTCGGCAAAAAACCCCCTCGAATCTCACTCGAAGCGGTCCGGCTCAGCCGCAAGTACATGTACTTTGATTCTTCAAAAGCAATGCGTGAACTAACATTCCAACCGGGATCCGTGGAAGTAGCCCTTGAAAAAGCGGCCCGCTGGTTTCAAGAAAATCATTATGTCTAATCCCTTCGTCTATCTTTTTGCCGCGACCCGATGGGAAGCGAGCCCTGAACTTTATCAATTACCGAATGCCTCCGTGATCGTTACGGGTATCGGAATGGCGAATGCCTATCGAGTAGGGGCGGGCCTCTGTGCCCGCCCTACAGAAGGGCAACCACAGGAGGTTGCCCCTACAATAACCGATGATCAAAATGGTTCCCCTCTCCTCCTCTCGATCGGCTTCTCGGGCGCTACCCACGAATCTCTCCGTCCCTACGACATTGTACTAGCCAATACCGCTTATCAAATTACTTATTTAAAAGGATGGCAGACGAAAAATGAATTTAGATTCCCGGAATGGAATCTCGCTTCATACCACGATACCTCTTTTGAGCAATCCCGCGTCGTGTGGGGGCATATCGGAAGCGTCCCGCGGCCGATCTGGTTTCCGGATACCAAGAAAAATTTAGGGAACTCCCGCGCGGTCTGTGCTATTGACATGGAATCTTGCGCGATCGCGCGTGCCGCCCAAGAACGCCATTTGCCTTTTCTGGCAATCCGTATTATCCTAGATTCCATTGACGAACCTCTTATCGGCTGGCGGCCGTGGGAATTTCCTAGACGTGTTTTTAAGGCGCGGGATATCCTGGGACGATTTGTGTCACACAATATATCGCAAATATACTAGAGAAGGGCATAAATTGAGCTTTTGTAAGTGAGCTTTAGGCACATCCAATTCCCCTCCCCCCACCCCTTCCCATCAAGGGAGGGGGGGGGTGAGGATAAAAACCCGAAACATGCGAGCGATTCTTCTAGCGGCAGGCAGAGGTGGACGACTAGGGCCCTTAGCGGCGCAAGGGCCTAAGTGCATGGTGGAATTTGAGGAAGAACCGTTGTTGAAACGGACTCTGCGAGGACTTGTCAGTTGTGGTGTTCAAGAAATCATCATCGTGGTCGGCTATCAAAAGGAAAAGATCCTGGCGCTTCTGGATTCGGAGCAGAAGCTCCTTTCCGGCACAAAAGTAATTCTTGTCGAAAATCCCGATTTCACCAAAGGAAATATCGTTTCTCTCTGGTCCAGCGCTTCCTATTTTGACAGTGACCTTTTGATTATGGACGCCGACGTCTATTTTGAGTTCCCCCTCTTAAAACGCCTCCTCGATTCCCCACTGAAAGATTGTTTTCTTCTCGACGACAGTTTCCAAAACACCGGGGAAGAAGTCGTCTTGATGACCCGGCAAGGGCGTGTTCTCGACCTTGCTAAAACTCCACCTGTGGTGAGCGAAGTCGAACCATCTCTGCCTGTTGGCTATGATCTTCTCGGCGAATCGGTCGGCTTTTTGAAGCTCTCTCAACAGAATGCCGCCCTCTTAAAAGAAATCCTCCAGGAAATGGTCACCGCCGGTCTTGTCCAATCCGAATACGAACAAGCCTATCAGAGATTACTCCAGAAAATCTGGGTTGGATATGAAACCGTTGGAAATCTCTTCTGGATAGAGATTGACTTCCCGGAAGATCTGCAAAAGTTACACGCGAAGTTGAAGTCTCATGCCGCAAAATATTAACCGCCTCCTGACCCGCCCGCTGACCCGTCTTTTATTGAAAACTCCCTTCTCGGCTAACCAAGTGACTCTCTTAAGTTTGGTTGTCGGATTGACTGCCGGGCCGTTCTTCGCGCAGCAGCAGTATGCTCTTAATTTAGCGGGGGCACTCTTATTTCAACTTTATTATCTTCTCGATAACTGCGATGGAGACGTTGCCCGTCTGAAAAATCAACAGAGCTCTTTCGGCGGTTGGTTCGACATCATCACCGACGCGATCGTCCATACCTGGCTTTATCTCTGGCTTATCTCATGGACAAGAAACTCCCGGCCGGAATTGACGAATGTCGCTCTGCTCGCCATGGCAGGAATCTTTTTCTCATACAGCTTGGGCTTATTAGCCCATTTTAGAGGATTTACAATCGCATTGAATCCGGACGCATGGAAAGAATCAACCGGGCCATTGAATCTGCGTCAGTGGTTCCAGTTAACCCTGGACAATGAAAACTTTTCCCTTTTCTTCTGCCTAGTGATTCTTTTTAACCTAGAAATCCCCTTCCTCTTTGCCACTGCCATCGGCGCTAATCTTTTCTGGATTTGGATCTTGGTGACCCGCAGAAAGAAATTTTTCAAGTTGCGGCTCCATTTGACTTGATTTTTCACAGCCGTACTGCTATGGTGGTCTAAAGAATGCCTAAACAAGAGGTAACAATTTTTAACAAGGGATTTGGCATTAAATCGTTGATACAAAATGAGTTAGAGGAAGACTACCAGAGCCGGTTGATTGACGAGATCCGCTCGGCTGGCAACACGCTGAGCGTCGGTGGATTGCGGTTTTACATCGCTAAAGAATTTGGTTTCTGTTATGGGGTTGAGAAAGCGATTGATTACGCCTACCAGACCCGGCGCCAGTTTCCAGATCTCCCTATTTATCTCACCGCTGAGCTGATCCACAATCCGCGTGTCAATCACCGCCTCCGCCAGATGGGCATTCGCTTCTTAAACGGCCACGGAGAAGGAGATAAACCCATTGAAGCAATGACTCCCGGCGACGTTGTCGTCATCGCCGCCTTTGGAGCTCCCACCAGCCAGATGGAGATCCTGCAGAAAAAAGGGTGTATTCTGGTAGATACAACCTGCGGTTCTGTGGTTCATGTGTGGAAGCGGGTCGAGCGTTACGCTCAGGATGGTTACACCGCCATCGTCCATGGGAATTACCGGCATGAAGAGACGCAGGCGACAATCTCCCGCGCCACTCAGTTTTCCAATGGTAAGTATTTGGTCGTCTGGGACAAAGACGAAGCTGGAAAAGTTTGTCGCTTTATCCGGGATGGCAGCAGTGTGAGCGATTTCTTATCGCTCTTCGGAATAAAGTGCTCCCCGGGTTTCGACCCCAACAAGGACCTCCAGAGAATTGGAGTTGCTAATCAAACAACGATGCTTGCCAGCGAATCGCTGTATATCGCGCAAATACTCCGACAGGCGCTGGTTGACCGGTATGGAGAGACCGAAATTGATCAACATTTCCGCAGTTTCGATACCATCTGCAGCGCCACGCAAGACCGCCAGGATGCCATGAAAGAGTTAATTCAAAACTCCATAGATCTCATGATTGTCATCGGGGGATTCAATAGCAGTAACACGACTCACCTAGCAGAAATGGCGGCGCAGCGGATTCCCACTTATCACATCGATGATTCTGACTGCATCCTCTCAGCGGATGAAATTAAGCACAAACCCGTGGGGCAAATTCAAGCGGTCGTCAGCAAGAACTGGATGGTTAAAGAACCGGCTCACATTGGACTCACGGCGGGCGCGTCAACTCCCAACCGCGTTATCGGCGATACCCTGCTGAAGATTATATCCTGCTACGGTTATTCGATCTAACTGCTAACCACGTCTCCTTCTACTGGCTGCACTTTGACTCCAGATTTTTTCAGGTAGGCAACCCCTCTTTCCAAGTCAGGCTCGCTCCCTTCCAATTCCAGCGTCACCTCTCCAATGGTCTCCGTGACTTTTGCCCGACGGATGTTGGGAATGACATTGCACTCCTTCGCCATCTTATAGATGACAGGCTCCTTGATCAGTTCTTGCGGGAAAAATAGTGTGACTCTCCGTTTCGCCATAACGCCCCCCTAGTGAATATCCCCGCCGCCGGCAATCGCGGGAATGATGGAAACTTCATCTCCTGACTTCAGAGCTGTTTTTTCTCCTTGCAAAAACCGGATATCCTCGTCGTTGATGTAGAGATTCACGAACCGGCGGAGTTTTCCGTCTTTTTCACAGAGGCGGTCTTTCAGCCCTGGATATTCTTTTTCTAACTGGTCAATCAACTGCGTCACCGTCGCCGCCTGACAATGGACTTCCGCTTGATTCTTCGTTAATTTCTGAAGCGGAGTAGGAATTCTCACTTTGACGTTCATACAAATACTCCTTTGGTTGACCTCTCGACGGATTTACTGGCGGGGGTTGTTTTCAGACAATTTTCAAACGCCGCCAAGTTCGGCTTGATGATTTTAGCTCCCCCGACATGGTTTTGAATCGCTTCCTGAGTTTTCAGTCCCTGCCCGGTAATTGAGATAACGATGGACTCATCCTTTGGAATCTTTCCCTGCTCGATTAATTTCTTTGTCACCGCCAGCGTCACTCCCCCCGCCGTTTCCGTGAAAACCCCCTCCGTGCTGGCGAGCAGTTTGATGGCGTCCACGATCTCCTGATCGCTGGCCTCTTCACCCCACCCGCCGGTCTTTCGAACCGTATCAATGGCGTAATAGCCGTCGGCAGGATTCCCGATCGCCAATGACTTGGCGATCGTCTTGGGTTTCACAGGCTTGATGACCTCGCTCTTTTCCTTAATGGCCGTGACGACGGGAGAACACCCCTGCGGCTGAGCTGCATGGACCTTGGTCTTAAGTTCGGAGATTAATCCAAGATCATAAAATTCCTTAAACGCTTTCCAAATTTTAGAAATGAGCGACCCCCCGGCGATCGGCACCACGATATTCTGAGGAGCCCGCCATCCCATCTGTTCCAAAATCTCATAGCCATAGGTTTTGGACCCTTCCGCGTAGAACGGGCGGATGTTGATATTGACGAACGCCCAGGGGTATTTCGCCGCGATCTCCGTGCAGAGGCGGTTGACTTCGTCATAGTTTCCCTCAACGCCAATCAGATTCGTTCCATAAACCAACGAGGCGAGGATTTTGCCGAGTTCCAAATCCGCGGGGATGAAAACATACCGCTTGAAGTTTCCGATGGCGCCGTGAGCGGCGACTGAATTGCCAAGATTTCCCGTCGAGGCGCAGGCGACCGTGTCGAACCCGAATTCGCGGGCTTTGGAAAGCGCGACGGCGACCACTCGGTCTTTAAAAGAAAGGGTCGGATGGCTGACGGAGTCATCCTTAATGTAAAGGTCTTTGACTCCTAAAATTTTCGCCAAGTTATTCGCCCTAAAGAACGGGGTGTATCCGGATTGAAGCCCGCAGGTCGGTTCTCCGTCAATGGGGAGAAGAGCGCGATACCGCCAAAGGCTTTTCGGGCCTGAGAGGATGCTTTCCCTGGTCAGAACTCTTTTGATGGCGGCATAGTCATAGGTGACTTCTAAAGATCCAAAGCAGTATTCGCAGACATAGACCGCCTCTTTTGGATACTCACGACCGCATTCCCGGCAACGGAGGCCTTTGACGAAACTCATTGTTAGTTATACCTGCCCCATGAAATACTGTTCGATGTTATTGTATCTCTCTCCTGTATCCGGCAAAATCACGACGACTCGTCTGCCGGCGCCCAATTCCTGGGCGACTCGGAGAGCAGCATAGACAGCGGCTCCCGCGGAGATCCCCGAAGAGATCCCTTCTTCCCGCGACAACCTCTGATACATCTCGTAAGCATCGTCGTCGCCCACAGGGATGATTCGATCAACGACTTTGCGATTGAACACCTCGGGAACAAACCCGGCTCCGATTCCCTGAATTTTATGCGGCCCTGCCTGCCCCCCTGAGAGAACTTTGGAACTCTCCGGTTCGACCGCGATCACCTTCAGGGAAGGATTTCTCTGTTTGAGAACTTCGCCGACTCCGGTGATCGTTCCGCCGGTTCCCACTCCAGCGACAAAAGCATCGAGCTTGCCGTCAGTTGCTTCCAAAATTTCCTGGGCAGTCGTCCGACGGTGAATCTCCGGATTGGCCGGATTTTTGAATTGCTGCAACGTGAGCGCATTGGGCAGGGTGGCGGCCAGTTCTTCCGCTTTCTTAACCGCGCCGGCCATCCCATCAATCGCGGGAGTCAATACCACTTGCGCCCCGAGCCGCTCCAGGAAACCGACCCGCTCCATACTCATGCTCTCGGGCATCGTCAAAATGACCCGATAACCTTTAATCGCTCCCACCAGCGCCAGGCCAATTCCAGTATTGCCGCTGGTCGATTCTACCAGCGTCCCGCCGGATTTGAGCTTTCCTTCCCGTTCCGCCGCCTCGACCATGTTGAAAGCAATCCGATCTTTGATGCTCCCCCCAGGATTGTACGATTCCAGCTTCCCTAGAACTTCAGCCGCTCCTTTGGGAACAAGCCGGTTAAAGCGGACAAGAGGGGTGTTTCCAATTAATTCCAAAACATTTTGATAAATTTTTCCCATAAGCGAGTCCTAACGTCTTTCCGTTATTCGAGTTTTAACTCATCAGGAACGATTCCCCCGTCGACAATCCGGTAGCCCTTAACGACAGGGCGCTTTCGATCCTCCAAAGAAATTATAACATAGATGGCTTCTGGATAAAAAGCGAGATTTACATCGGTCTTGGAAGGATAGGCTCGACTGGCGACGTGAGAATGAAAGATACCGATCATCTCTTTTCCCTCCTGCCGGAGGGCTTTGGTGACTTGCAGTAGTTCCTTTGAACCCATAGAGTAACTGACCGCGCTTTTGTCCGCGTTTTTCATCCAGTAGATTTTTTCGACCTTGCTCTTTTTACCAGACAAAATCCCACACGCTTCCAGGGGATATTCCCGCTGGCAGTAGATGATCATCTCTTCATAGAGTTGGGAGTGAAATCGAAGCACTATCTTTTCAGGTTTTATCCCCGCTCAAGCAGACCCGGTTTTTCCCAAGCCGCTTGGCTTCGTAGAGCATCTTGTCAGCAACTTCAACCAGGATTGTTTTATCTTCCGAGTCAGCCGGGTAATTGCTAATGCCGATGCTCGCCGTGATCTTCCGAGTAGATCCTTCAAAGAAATTGTTCTGTTCAATTAAGCGGCGAAGTCTCTTGCCAAGTTCGTAGGCGTCTTCTTTAGCGCTTTGCGTCGCGATAATCACAAATTCATCACCGCCGTATCGCGCCGCTACATCGGCGCGCCGGATGGAATTCGTCAGGAGAAACCCTAATTTTTGAAGAACCTTATCTCCCTGCAAATGGCCGAGGGTATCGTTGACGACTTTAAAATCATCAAGGTCAATCATCAGTAAGCACATCTGCAGCCGATACCGTTTGGCGCGGGTGATTTCTTTTTCAAGAATCTCCTCAAAGTACCTCTTATTAAACATTTCTGTCAGCCCGTCGAGAATCGCCAGCTGTTCATATTTTCCTTTGTCGCGGGCGTCTCTGAGGAGACGCTGTCTCTCGGCGGCGCGGTCAACGATGATTCTCATCGTCGCGATATTAAATGGTTTGGTAATATAATCATACGCCCCTCGGCGGATCGCCTCCACCGCCGATTCCACGGAAGCGTACCCCGTGATCACAATGACACAGCATTCACTGTTGATGTTTTTGACATACTGGATAACCTCAACACCGCTGATTCCCGGCATTCTCATATCGGTGATGACAATCTCAAACGGGTTCTTTCGAGCCAGTTCGACAGCCTCTTCGCCGCTTGAGGCAACGACCACTTCATAACCCTGCCCCTGGAGGACTTCGCTCAAAAGAGTCCGTACGCTGGTTTCGTCATCTACAATCAGAATACGCAGTTTGTCTGTCTGCACAGTGACATTCTCCATCATGTTAACCTACTATCTGCTTCCGTTGGTAAATAGATGGTGAAAGTACTCCCCTTAGAGACCTCGCTTTTAACCGTCACCTGTCCTCTATGATCTTGAATGATACCATAACTAATCGAAAGCCCCAAGCCGGTTCCTTGCCCGGTTGATTTAGTGGTAAAAAACGGGTCAAAGATTTTATCTAGATGTTCCGGCGCAATACCATAGCCGGTATCCTGGAAATGAATCGCGATCATCCCTGGTTTATCGGAATTTTTAGCCGCCGTAATTCGAAGTTCTCCCCCTTTGGGCATGGCTTGATCGGCATTGAGAATGATATTCGTGAAAACTTGTTGCAGTTGATTGGCATCTCCATTGACGCTGGGAAGACCGGGATCTATTTCTTTAATTAATGTAACATTGTGCATTTTCAATTGGTACTGTGTTAATTTCAAGGTGCGTTCCAGAACTTCTGGTATTGAAGTCGCTTGATAAGCGGGTTTCTCTTGGATGCCGCTTCGAGAGAAACGGAGGAGTCCTCCGATAATTTGTTTGCAACGATTGGTTTCTTCTTCGATGATTTGAAGATACCGCTGGAGTTGCTGCCTGACGCCGGCATTCTCAATCTGCTCTAATTTCTCCAGGGACAACTGAGCGTACCCCAGCACCCCTCCCAAAGGATTATTCAATTCATGAGCAACCCCGGCTCCCAGTTGGCCCACAGCGGCTAATTTGCCCGCCTGCATGAGCTGATTCTGGGCTTCTTGAAGTTTTTGGGTCCTCTCCTCGACTCGCTGTTCCAAAACCTGGCTCCATTCCTCCAAATCCTTCTTCGCCTGCTGGAGCTGGTCTCTTTCCTGACGGAGCTGTTGATAAAGGGCCACGTTCTCCATCGCTATCCTCACCTGGCTGGCCAGAATCGTTAAGGTTTCCAAATCGTCCGAATTCATCGCGTCGTAAACAATTCGTTTACCGGCAATCAAAAATTCCTGATCCCGCAGAGGAACGACAATCAGGGAAGTGCATCCAAAAATCGGCTCAATCTCTTTGTTGCCTGCTTGAGAGGTCAGAAGAAGAGCTTTCCCTTCGGCCATCACTTTCGATAAAAAAGACCCTCCCTGATTTTCGACCCGTTCGATCTCCTCAAGTGGAAACCCCACCTGCGCCTGAATAACAATCTTCCCCTGTTTTCGCTCCAGGATAAGGCTTCGGTCATAATCCAGATGGACCACCAGCGATTCTGTGACAAGCTTCAGGAGTTCTTTGACTTCATGAGTCCGGCTGATCAATTGTCCGATAGCGTACAAAATAGAAAATCCGTTTACTTTCCTGGAAAGCCGCGCTTCTTGCTGTGTCAACTCCAGGTTGGCCCGGATCGTCATTTTCGCGTGATTCTCGACATTGGCCTTGGCTTGTTTTAATTCATCTCTCTCTTTTCGGAGCGTTTCATAAAGTTCGATGTTCTCCAGCCCCACTGAAACTTGGCTTGTGACAGTCGAAACCAATTCAAGATCGTCCGCCATTAACGGATGATTAGGAATATTATTGCCGACCAACAAAACCCATTTGCGTCTGATGGGGACCGCGATCAAAGAAGCGCATCCTAAGAGCCGCTCGACCTGCTCTCTCTCCGGCGCTTCCGGCAGGAAGCAAACCGGTTCATTCCCTTCCAATATCTTATTGAAGAAGGATTCTCCGGTTTGTTCAAACTTGGCAATCGCGCAAGAAGGGAGGCCCGCCTCCTCTTGGACTATGAGGCCGCCTCCCTCCTTTTTGCAAACCACCAAAACGCGGTCATACCCGATTCCCTCGACCAGGGAGCGGACGATCAGTTTTAAGAGCTGGCCGGTTTCACGAACTTCACTGATCATTCCGCTGATCGCGCGGATGTTCGCGAGATCATTGCTTTTCTTGGCGATTTTCATCTATTCCCCAATCGTTAGAATCACCATCGTTTCATTGCAGAACTGGCTCCGGCAATTCTTGCCGATGAACCCAGTCAGCGGCGCCTGTTCCCCGTAGGTGTAGAATCCCAGGAGATTCACCTGGGGCCCCAGGGTAGACCGAATCGCGTCAATCTCGTCGCCAACATGTTCTCCAAGGACTTTATTCCTGGCGATACAGTTGAAGATCAACGCGAACCGCGGCTGTGGGCATTCTTTCAACGCCTGCTGGGCCGCCATCCGCGCGGCTTCAATCGCTTCCTCTCTTCCTCCAATCATCAGGGTCACCTGACTCCCCTGAGGAACTTCCGCGGCACAGATAATCGCGCCATCTTCTCTGACCGTGATGGGATCCCGGATCAGATACTCCGCCGCTCCCGGCAATGTAATCCCCAGAGGATAGACGATCGCCATTCTCGCCAGCGGTTCCGCTTTCAGCTCCTCGGCTTTCTTGCCGAAATATCCCTCGTAGATCCCGACGGCCGGCGCCCCATCAATCTCCTCGAGAATATTCCCGTGAGAACGGGTCGCCCGGTGCGGTTCGCCAATCGGCTTCCAGCCATGCCGGACCCCGATCCCGAATTTGATGTCCCCGCCAAAGAGAATCCCGGGGACCATTCCAGTGAGAACCTGATCTTGATAATACTGGTAGGTCTTCTGGAACAGGAAATCATCCCCGGCCGACCCTCCTACGAGCGGAAACCCTTCCCCAAAAACTTCCTGCGCTCCGCGGACGATGTCGGCCCCATTACCGGCCAGCCCATCGGGAAGTGTCACGAGAACTTTTCCCTTACCATCCTTATAATTCTTCAAAACTTCCCTGGCCACTTCCATCCCCGCGGCATGGGCGTCTTTGGCAATATCCTTGCCGACCCCAACGCTCCACTTCAAAGTGTCTGACTTAATCGTCATCACCGCCACCGATTTCCGGTCAGGCCCCTCAGTGGTAATATTGCCGGCATCACTGCACCCTAAAAGAGTGGCGTTTCCGGTCAATGATCGAATCCCTTTGAGAACCTGCGCTTGATCGAATTTGACGGAGGCAAAGACAAACACCAAATTGGCGTCTTTGCTCCCCATTTTTTGAAGCGCTTTCTGAGCGGCTTCTTTTCCCGCTAGAAAGGAGTCTAATTGCTTGCTTGAACCAACCCCCGTTTGAATCGCCATAACATACCCCCTTGGTTATCTCCCATATCTGGGTTCAATTAGCAAGTTTACCATATAAAAACCGCATTGCAAGGGGGGGGTTGGGGACAAAAAAACCCCGCTTGTGCCGTGTGATTGGCTCAATTCTGAACCTGTTTTATGGACAGGTGGGAACCTCTCTCCAGTTTCCTGCTTCCCGCGCGAGGCGGGCCTGCATTCCGCTAGAGAAGCTTAGCTCCCGGGTACAATTCTGTTGGCCAGAATTGACCTGTTTCAATCACGAACACTGCAGGGCGATTTTAGTTTACCTCTAGAGGCCGCTTAAATGCAAGGGGGAAACTTGACTCCCTTCAATAAAAAACAGATTTACCCCCTCACCCCGCCCCTCTCACTTCTTCATCGCCCCTACCGCCGCTTCGATCTTGGCCACCTGCGCCTTGGGGACGACCTTGCGGAATAACGGAAGATAATGTGTCCGGCGCGAAAGAATTTCTTTAGCGAAAATACTGCCGGTGTATTCGGCATGCTGGGCGATCATTCCTTTTAAGATTTCAACGTCGGCTTCCGACTCGATCTGTTCCAACTGGATTAGTTGTGAGTTGTAGAGATTGGGAAGCTCGCCTTCCTCATCGAGGATAAACGCCAATCCTCCGGTCATTCCGGCGCCAAAGTTACGCCCGATTTTTCCAAGGACAACCACGATTCCTCCGGTCATATACTCGCATCCATGATCGCCAAGTCCCTCCACGACGGCGCGCCCGCCGCTGTTACGAACGCAGAAGCGCTCGCCGGCTCGCCCCGCCCCGTAGAGAATCCCGCCGGTGGCGCCGTACATCACCGTGTTACCGATGATGGTGTTGTGCCGCCAATCAAACCTGCTTTCTCTGGAAGGATAAATAATAATTTCTCCACCCGCCATTCCCTTGCCGACATAGTCGTTCGCTTCCCCTTCGAGGATGAGCCGGACGCCACGAATCAAGAAAGCCCCGAAGCTTTGCCCGGCGCTCCCACGGAATTTCACTTCGATACTCCCGTCAGGGAGGCCCGCGTTTCCATACCGCCGGGCAATCTCTCCCGAGAGGCGGGTTCCTACGGCGCGGTTGGTATTTCGAATCGTGGATTCTAATCTCACCTGCCCTAACCCCACCAGAGCGGCTTGACCGTTCTGGATCAGCCAGTTGTCAAAAGGGACTTCATCCCGATCGTTTCTCTCCTGCGTGTGCTTCCATGGCCTTTTATGTTCGGGATCCACTTGCGTCAAGATTTTGGAGAGATCCAACTTGGCCGCTTTCGGATGATCCTTAAAATACTCCTCTGGCTTTCTTGTCAATAACCCTGTGTGCCCGACGATATCATCTAATTTTCTGAATCCTAACTGTGCCAAAATTTCGCGAATTTCCCGCGCGACAAAATTAAAATAGTGAACGACGTGCTCCACCGGCCCATCGTATTTGGCGCGGAGTTTCTCATCTTGCGTCGCCACTCCGACAGGGCAGGTATTCAAATGGCATTGCCGGACCATGCAACATCCCGCGGCAACGACCGGCGCCGTCCCAAACCCGTATTCCTCGGCGCCCAAAATCGCCGCGATCACAACATCCCGTCCTGTTTTTTGCCCTCCGTCGGCACGGAGCCGGACCCTGCCCCGAAGATCGTTCAAGACCAGCACCTGCTGAGCTTCGGAAAGCCCCAGTTCCCAAGCGCTGCCGGCATACTTAATAGAGGAAAGAGGCGAAGCGCCGGTCCCGCCGTCGTGCCCGCTGATCAAAATCGTGTCAGCATGTCCCTTGGCGACCCCCGCGGCGATCGTGCCGATTCCCGCTTCCGAAACGAGCTTCACGCAAACCGTCGCGCGCGCGTTCGATGTTTTCAGATCATAAATCAACTGCGCCAAATCCTCGATGCTGTAAATATCGTGATGGGGGGGAGGTGAAATTAACGCCACTCCCGGCACCGTGTGACGGTTGGCCGCGATTTCCTGAGTCACTTTATGTCCGGGAAGCTGACCCCCTTCTCCCGGTTTGGACCCTTGCGCCATTTTGATTTCAAACTGAATCGCTGAAGCCAGGTATTCCGGCGTCACGCCAAACCGCCCAGAGGCCACCTGTTTGATCACGCTGTTAGGGGAGTCACCGTTCTTGAACACATGATAGCGGGAGGGATCTTCTCCCCCTTCGCCGCTGGAGCTTTTCCCTTTGATCCGGTTCATCGCCATCGCCAGCGTCTCGTGCGTCTCACGCGAGAGCGCCCCGTGGGACATTCCGGAGACACAGAATTTCTTTTGTATCTCTTCGATCGGTTCGACTTCATCAATAGGGATCGGCTTGCCGGGAGCGAAGTCCAGCAGATCCCGCAGAGTCACTGGCTCCCGATGATTTACGGTATCGGCAAATTTCTTATAGTCCTCCCATTGGCCGCTCTCAACCGCCGCGTGGAGAAAACGAATAACATCGGGGTTGAAGGCGTGATACTCTCCGTCCCGTCGGAAACGATAATATCCTCCCGCCTCCAGCGTTGAGTCACTGCTGTCGCCGGGGAAAGCGGTTTTATGCCATTTGAATAAATCGGCGGCAACCTCTGCATAACGAATCCCGCTGACCCTCGAAGGCGTTCCGGTAAAACAGTCGTTCACCAACTGGGTGTCCAATCCAATCGCTTCAAAAATTTGCGCCCCGTGATAACTGGAGACGGTGGAGATTCCCATCTTGGACATGATTTTTAAGATCCCTTCATCAAGCGCTTTTTTGTAATTCTTTAATCCCTTCGTCAGATCAAGATCCTTAAACTCTCCCGCCTCAATCAGCGCCCGTATGATTTCATAAGCCAAATAGGGATTGACAGCGCTCGCGCCATAACCAATCAAAAGAGCCACGTGATGCACGTCCCGCGCTTCCGCCGTCTCACAGACAAGACTTGCTTTCATCCGTTTTCCCTCACGAATCAGATGATGATGAACCGCCCCAATAGCGAGCAGGGCGGGGATATGGATCAACTGCCTATCGGCTCCTTGATCGCTTAAAACAATGATCTTCTTCCCTTGATCAATGGCAATGCTTGCCTGGCGGCATAGATGACGAACTGCTTTCTCAAGCCCCTCGACTCCGTCAGCAACAGGAAAGAGCGTTTCTAGCGTCGCCGAAGCAAATTCTTTATCTTTCAGCCGGCGAATGGATTCCAGTTCCAAATCAGTCAATACCGGTGAAGTCAACTGCAGTAACCGGGCGTGTTGTTCGGTCTCCTCGAACATACTCCGCCGCTGTCCTAATAATGTGTAGAGCGACATGACAATTTCTTCGCGGAGAGAATCAATCGGGGGATTGGTGACTTGAGCGAACATCTGTTTGAAATAAGTATAGAGAAGCCGTGGTTTTTTAGAGAGCACCGCGTGAGGAGTGTCATCCCCCATTGATCCGACCGGTTCTTTCGCGTCGGCCGCCATCGGTTTCAAGATCATCGAAATTTCTTCCTGAGTGTAGCCAAAGGCCGCTTGTCTCTGTTTGAGCACTCCTAAATCGAGCGGCTTGCCGCTCGGCTGTGGTTCCATCATGTGAAAAGATAAAGTGTGCGTTTGCCGCTGGCCCCAGTCACTGTACGGTTTTCGCGCCGCGTAAAAATCTTTAATCTCCTGATCGCGGTAGAATTTCCCTTTTGTCGTGTCAATCGCAATCATCCTCCCCGGGCCCAGTTTTCCTTTCTCGACAATCTCCCCCTCCTCGAGCTCAAGAACACCGGCCTCTGAGGCCATGACGACGAGCCCATCTTTCGTGATGAGATAGCGGGCCGGCCGCAATCCGTTTCGATCCAAACAAGCGGCGACGATTCTTCCATCGGAAAAAGCTAACGCGGCCGGTCCATCCCACGGCTCCATGATGCAGGAGTGATATTGGTAAAAAGCACGGTGAGCCGGATTCATATGCGGCATGTTTTCCCATGGTTCCGGAACCAACATCATCGCCGCGTGCAAAAGATCCCGCCCGGACATGATCAGCGTTTCCATGACATTGTCCAGACTAGCAGAATCACTTCCCCCCGGCTGCACAATCGGTTTGAGCCGTTCGATCCTCTCTCCCCACAGATCCGAATGGAGCTCCGGTTCCCTCGCCCGCATCCAGTTCCGGTTTCCCATCAATGTATTGATTTCACCGTTATGTCCCAAAAAACGGAACGGCTGCGCCATGAACCAGTTCGGCATCGTGTTGGTACTATAGCGCTGATGGAAAACGGCAATCGCCGTTTCATAGAGAGGATTCGAGAGATCAAGGAAGAATTTCTTTAGCTGAGAAGCGACAAAAAGCCCTTTGTAGACGAGGGTGTGATTCGAAAAAGAGGGAATATAAAATCCTTCGATCCCTAAATGGAGGATTTTCTGTTCGATGCTGTTTCTGACCAAATAGAGAAGGCGTTCATACTCTTCGACGGGAACAGTTTCCGGACGAACCAGTAAAGCCTGAACAATTTCAGGCTGGCTGGCCCGCGCCTGATCTCCCAGAACGGAGGAATCCACCGGCACCGGCCTCCATCCCAGCCAAGTCAGTTTTTCCTTAGCCACTTCCTCTTGGACAATTTTCCGGCAACGATCGGCCGCTTCTTTTTGAGAAGGGAGGAAAAACATTCCTACTGCCAGATCACCGCTTTTAAAACGGCCGGCACGTTCCCCTGCCAGTTTTGCCGCTTCACGGCTAAAAAGTTTCTGCGGAATCTGCGTGAGGATACCGGCCCCGTCACCAGTCTTCGCATCCCCAGCAATGGCGCCGCGGTGCGTTAAATTAACGACCGCCTGAATCCCTTTCTGCAAAACATCATGGCTTCGGCGGCCAGCGATATTGGCGACAAAACCAACCCCGCAGGAGTCGTGCTCAAAGCTGGGATCGTAAAGCCCGATCGCTTTCATGGTAACTCTATATTGTATCGAATGTTGGCTTGATTCGCAAGATGAAATCCAGAAAAAGAGAAAAAGGTACCAGGAATCAATTCCTGGTACCTTCTGCACTGGTACCTTCTGCAATGAATATCGTTGAGCTGAAGCAGAACTTTCATTGAAGTATTGTCAAGTAGGGGCACCCTTTGCCTTGTGCTCGCGGCGGGATAACGGGTGAGGGGTGTCTCCTTTTTGCCTGTCCGCCTCTGGCGGAGGACGTCCCCGGGGATTCCTCTACGGATGAAATCCAATCCGGCGCTTGGGCTCTTCAGGTGTTGGTTCTGGAGGTAGTTCAGATGATGGCTCCGCAGGCAATTCAGCCAGTTGTTTGATTGCCTCAAAAATGGCCTGGATTTCAGCATCATGCCAGACGACTTTCTTCTCCAACTCAGCTAATTTATCGGCTAGCTCTTTGTGAGTCGCTAACAGCTGCCGCAGCCGCACAAATGCCCGCACTACTTGAACGCTCGCCCTGATCGCAACGGGACTATTGAGCACATTTGCCGCCATAATCGCGCCGTGTTCTGTAAAAACCCGAGGCATTTTTCGACGACCTCCACGCCCCTTTTTTGATGTCGCAATTTGCGACATCAAACTCGTAACCTCTTCATCTGTAAGAACAAACGAAAAGTCGTCCGGAAAGCGTTCGGCATTCCTCTTTACCTGCTCATTCAACCGCCGGGTCATTACCCCATAAACCTTGGCTAGATCAGAATCCAACATAACCCTTTGTCCGCGAATTAATAATATCTTTCTCTCGATCAATTCCTGCGGGATTAATTCATTCATGAATTTCCTCCTTTTGGTTAAGTTTCTACCTATATAGACGCACTAAGGGAGGATTTTCTTGCAAAGAATTTTAGAAAAATTCGACTTGCAGGGATGATCTGTGGATAACCACCGTGTACCTAATGGGATATGGGGTCAGGGATATGGGGTCAAGTCTGGACACGGGACATTCCTTCTTGATCTTGAACCCTCTCCCATTCCCGTTTACTTTAACTATTTTACCCCCAAAACCAGGGAGTTTGCCAGAAGGTTTTAGAAATAAAGAATTACAGGACCGGTTCAAACCTAACTTGAATTCGCGGGATTCTCCCCTGCCGGATCCATTCGGCGTAGGGAGCGCCGATGGTTGGCCCCTTGATCTCTACCTTTTTCCCGTCAGGATCGAGGAAAGAAACCTGGGCGGGGCGGGCGGGCCGTTTGCCATACGTGGGGAGACGACTTGGGTTGTGATAGTGAACTTTCACTTTCCCAAGAAATGAGAATTCAAAATCGCCGTTTCTGGTGAAAAAATCTTTTGACAGGATCGGGCTGAAACGGAGGTTCAATTCGTTTCGCTCGTTCAGGAAGAAAGGTTCTCTGCCCGCAACCATCCACAGCCACAGATTCAAGAATTCGGCCGTCGCCCCTGACAACCGGGCGACATATCCCCTTCCGTGAAGCTTGGGATCGGGATAGGCACTGCTTACCAAAAACGAGCTGTTCTCCAGGGGGCTTCTCCCGTATCTCTTTGCCGGCTGGAAAGGGATCAGCGCTTTGGGAATATCTTGATAGAATTCGTCAACGAGTCCGGCTCGGAGCAACTCCAGAAGATATTTATACTCCATATGAAGCCAGATGGATTGATGTTCCAGCCAGCCGCCGGTGAAAACCCGGCACCGCCCAATCTCTTCCGGTTCCTCTAGAAGAGAATCACAGATTCGATACATCCCTAACTTTTGATCGTACAATGGGCTCTTACGGACCGCCTCATAGAGATTTTTGGCCCGCTTGGGATCGGTCTCCACGCGAAGGGCGTGGACGATTCCCTCCAGGAAAAGAGGAAGACGTTTCTGCTCTCCTCCTCTAACCTCGTAATAAAAGTAACTGCGATAGAGTTTTGTCTTCCGGTCAAAAGCTTTCTCAATTCCCTTTTCCACTTTTGTCTGCGCCCGGTTGAGGAAACTAACGATTTGCCCAAAAGAAACGTTCTTTTCTTCGCCTGAGAAACCGAGACGGGTTTTTTCTCTAAATTCTTCTTTCGCCGCGGCGCTTCTTTCCCAGTACTCCATTGCCTCCAGACCTAAGATAGCGTCTAGCTCACTGATGAATTGCCCCACTTCTTCCGGAACAATGATTCCTTTTTCCTTATTCTGGGTTATTTTTTGAAGACTCTCTTTCATAAAAACAATCCACCGCTTTAACTCAAACGTCTCGCAGACCGAAGAACCGAACAGGCCTGGCAAACCGTTCAAGGCGTCATACCAGTTCGGTTTCTCCGCCTCCATCTCGATCCCGATCCCCTCTGGATCCAGCGAAGCAAGCTTGTTCACAATCACGGTTATCATTTTCATGGCCAGAGTTGTCTTATAAACTTTCCCTCGTCCATGATTTACTCTGACTTTATTCGGTTCTTCTTTTCGCGCTTTGATGAGCGCTCCCTTTTCCAAATCTTTATAGACCGAATGGTATTGCCTAACTTTCCCGTCGGTCAAAGCATATTTCTTTGAACGGGGCGCGACCACGAACGCGTTATCGTAGAAGGTAAAAACTTTCTTCTTTAAAAGAATTTCTTCGTCCTTTTCGGGATAGACCGCCAGATAGCTCTCCAGTAAATCGAGATTGTAAGTCCAGTGATCGGTCCAGAACCCCTCGCCATGATCGGCGTCTTCAATCTCTTCACACCGATCGAGCAGTTCGTTTAAAAATTTTTCTACGGATTTCCCAGTCGAAATTTTTTCTTTAGCGAGATGCTCCAGCAATTCTCCCGGCGTGAACGGTTTTGAAAGAAACGCCTTCAGAGAATCAGGAGCGTTGTCCGTCGAACGAGGCCGATAGCGGATCCCTTTAAAAACGAGCGGATTGAAACCGTCCGGCTGGATCAAGTTGAAAAAGGTGATGACGTTCTGATCTTTCACCTCCGGGTAGAACCAAACGTCGTTGCGCCGATTCTGATTGACGTCGCGATAATTGGCGTTTCCTTGAGAGAAATAAGTCGCTGGGATCACAAATTGATTGTAATCTCGTTCAAGATCTCCATGTTTCCGTGAATAAATATAAAATACTCTCTCTCTTTTTTCACCCAAGACAACCGGCTTGCCTCCCCGCAGGACATTGTCCAGATAGCTCTGACGACTATAAGCATCCCACGCGGGATTCGCGCTCGCGGCGGCGATCGGGCCGGTTAATTCCTGGATCAATTGTTGATTTTCTTTTTCCTTCTCCGCAAAGAAATTTTTTTGCCGTATCCGCGGCAGGGACGTATTCAACACCTCCAGACCGCCCATATGACCGAAAAGAGAATATACGGCCGCGGCGCCGCCCGGTTGAACGACTGTTTCAGTCACGCCGAAAGCGCAAGGCGTTTTTTCTCCCGAGTGCTGTACTCGTGGAATCCGTAATGGGGTACAGACAAAGTTGGCTGGGAGTGAGAAATCGGTGACAGGGCCAAAAAGAACCGCAGGATCAACAATGGGAGTTAGTAAACTTGTTTTTCCATCATTTTCCGAGAACCCAAAATAAAAATTCCCTTTGTCAATGTGAACGACCTCCGGCCGGTCGTGGGGTTCTACTCTCAGCCGGTAAAACGGAGCTTTATTTTCTAAATTATCCACCTGCACCCAGGCCTCGATCGTCCGGCTCATGTGTTTGATAAACCAATCGGTCATTCCGTAAGGGATCAGCGCCGGCATCCCATCCACAATGGAAATATGTTGTTTTTTGGAGGTAAGGTTTGTGATTGTGAGGATTCTCGCCAGAGCGGCAAATGGTTCGTGAGGAATCGTGAAATACCGGACGTGAAATTTCAATCCGAGATCGCTGTTTTCTTCGATAATCGTCAATTCGTGCGGCTGGATCCGCATCGTCTGCAGGACCCGCGTCGAGTGTGTCCTTGGGAATTGGAATGGTTCGTAATAACGCAGTTTCCCTTTTTGATGAATTTTGATAAACGTCCGAAATCCCTGAAGGGAGACCAGCCGCCAAGCGCGGTTAGCCGGCAGGAATTCCATGATTGGATGATCTTTGTCCTGGACGCCGAAGCTGGCGATCCCCTGCCCCCGGTTGACGTAAAAAACCCACATCGGAATTCCCCACTCTCCGGCGATCCCCGGAAAGAAACTAGCGAAGGGAGAAGAGTAATGGTATTGGCGGATGGAAAACTCCCCCGTTTGCGCGAGGGAGTAGCTGGAGGTTTTAGGCTTCATTACATTCTGTAACTTGGGACCCATCCCGATTTGTCTTTGAAAAGACGAACGCAGCGGATGTTCTTTTTCTCCGTCAGCGTAAAACGATGATACCGTCCCGCGGGAACTACGATCAAATCTCCCTGCTCCACCTTGACCCTCATCCACTGATCTTTGCCGGAACGGATATCGAAGATCCCCTCCCCCAAAAGAACAAACCGAATTTCGTCTTCGTCGTGCCGGTGCTCGTCAACAAATTTATTGCAAATCTCTTCAAGATTGGGCATGGTTGGTTTGAGCTCGACGGTATCCTGCTCGATGTATCCATTTTTGTTCTTCAACCCATCCATGGTCGGCTGATAATCACTCGGTGCTATCCCCAGTTTCTGATTCAGAACCCCTTCACGCGCGAGCTCTTCAGGAGTCAATTCTCTTTGCCGTGGATCATCCAATAGGAATGCTTTCATGGATTGCCCTCCCTTAATTTAAGGTGGTGCATTTGTACCGCCGCCGCGAAAAGATAATCATAACATTCCGCTTGCGCTTTCGCCTGTTTCCAATCCTTTCCCCACACGTAAACTCCGTGCCCCTTGACGAGCACCGCCCGCGTCTTGGGGAATTCCCGCATCGCCTGCGCCATCGAATCGGTTAATTGCGATTCGTGAGGCGTGTTGGCAATGACCGGGACTTCGAGCGTGTCATAGATCGTCATCCCTTCGATCCCCTTCATCATTTCAAGCCCTGTCACGCGGAAAGTATTTCCGCTGATCAGGGTCGCCAACATCGCGTTTAACGAATGACTGTGTAGAACCGCCCCGGCGTCGCGCAGGCGGTAGGCATTCATAAAAAGCGGCTTGCAGGCCGAAACGCAATACTCTCCCTCGGGGCATTCAATGACATTGCCTTGAAGATCCAAGACATAGAGATCCTCCGGTTCGATCCGTTCTTTCTGCGCGCCGCTGGGGGCCATGTAAATTTTGTTCCCCTCTCGGATGGAAATACCTCCGCCTGTCCCGCTCGCCCACCCCAGGGAATAGAACTGCCGGCACAATTGGCAAATTAACTCGCGGATATTTTCCGTTTTTAATGTCTCGATCATCGAATCACTTTGGATGTGAAATGACTGTTCGATTCCGTTTTCTGAAGTTCTGTTCTCCAATAGTTTAACAAATCTTCCAGCGTTTTCTCAAAAGGGATGGTGGGAGCCCATCCTGTCGCGCGGCGGAATTTGGCGCTGTCCCCCAAAAGAATGGGAACGTCGCTCGGTCTCAGCCGGTCAGGATCCGTTTCAATTTTCACTTTCACAGTGGAATATCCCAGCAGTAAATCCAAAATCTGCCGAATCGTGTAATCCTTTCCGGAGGCGATGTTGTAAACTTCTCCGGGTTTCCCTTTTTCCAACGCCAGCCAATACCCGCGGACCATATCGCGGACATCGGTGAAATCCCGTTTTGCCGTCAAGTTCCCGACTGAAATAACAGGCGGCTGGAACCCCAGTTCAATCGCCGCGATCTGCTTGGCGAAATTACTCTCGACAAAAACATCCCCTCTTCTGGGGCCTGAGTGATTGAATCCCCGCGTGCGGACAATCCACATCTTATAACTTTGATGATATTGATATCCTAAAAGATCCTGCCCCACTTTGGAGACAGCGTAAGGGCTCAAGGGACGTAAGGGATTTTCTTCGCGGATGGGAACTTCATTCTCCAAAACCATGCCGTACTCTTCTGAACTTCCAGCGATCTGAATACCGCATTGAACGCCGCTGGTGCGGACCGCTTCCAGCAGGTTGACCTGTCCGACGATGTTGGTCGTTAGCGTTTCCGTGGGGGCTTTCCAAGAGGTAGGGACAAAAGATTGCGCCGCTAAATGAAAAATCCGCTCCGGGCGGATTTGTTCAATGATGGTACGGACACTGACAGCATCGCGTAGATCACATTCGTGAAGTTTCAATTGGTTCAACAGAAGCTGAATATTGTCCAACTTGCTCCGCCAGCGGACTAATCCGTGGACTTCGATCCCCCCTTGCGCCAGCAAGAACTCAGCAAGATGACTTCCAACAAATCCTGTAATGCCAGTAACGACCACTCTCATAGAAGTTTAAATTATCTCATAAAAACCGCCGGTTGACAAATAACTCCATCCTACCCGCCGCAACGGAAATTGAGGATATCACCGTCTTCCACGATGTACTCTTTTCCCCGCAGGTGGTACTTTCCCGCTTTTCGAACAGCATCTTCGCTCCCTAGAGTGATGAACTCTTGATAGGACATCTGCTCCGCTCGGATAAAGGTACGCTCCAAATCAGAGTGGATCGCCCCCGCCGCTTGCGGAGCGGTCGAACCGACTCTCACGGTCCAGGCCCTGACCTCATCCTGCCCCACCGTAAAATACGAGATCAGCCCTAATGTTTGGTAGCTGACTCTGGTTAACTGATCCAGCGCCGATTCTTTGATCCCCAGTTCTTTCAAAAACGCTTCTTTTTCCTTGGGGTCATCTAAAGCGGAAAGTTCCTCTTCTATTTTCGCGGAAACCTGAGCGGCCCCCGCGTGGGGATAACGTTGTTTGATCGGATGGAAGAAAGACTCGTCGCTGATTCGATTCTCGCCGGCGTTAAGAATCACCAGAAGCGCTTTCCGAGTCAGGAATGAATAGCCGCTGACTTTTTTCTGATCCTCCTCCGACCAGGTCATCACGCTCAGCGGTTTTTCCTGATCCAGATGGTCTTTACAGCGCGCCATCAATCCCAGTTCCCCCTTCTGCGCGTCGTTTGTTTTCCGCGCCAATTCTTTATTGAGCCGTTCGATCCGTTTCTCAACGAAGAGAAGATCGTTTAAAAGAAATTCCGATTGAATCGCCTGAATGTCCCTCATCGGATCTACCGACCCGTCCAAATGAAAAACGGATTCGTCCACGAACGCGCGCGCCACAATCCCTATCGCGTCCACCAAAGCAAGCCCCTTAAAAAATTCTTGGTTCTCCTCGGAATTTTTGGTCAAGTCCGGCAGGAGAAAATATTGAATCGCCGCCGGAGTCACCTTCGCTGGCCGGTACATCTCTGTCAGCTTGGCGACGCGCGGATCTCTCACCGGGGCAATGGCGGTCTGCGCTTTCGCCGGATCAGCGCCGGTCAAAAGACGGAATAAAGTTTTCTTCCCCGACTGCGGGAATCCCACCAGTCCTATTTGCATAGGGGCTAGTATAACATACTCTTGATTCTCTTAAAGGGTAAATTGAGTAAAATTAGGCATAGAAGAATAATATTATCATAACATTTTTATTTTCAATTAGTTATGAACTAATATTCGGCCATGAGTAATACGTCGAAAAAATGCCTTGATCTTTCGAAAAAAAATCATTATATTGAGAACGAATATATTATGGCTAAAATCATCGTTATCTGCAACCAAAAAGGGGGAGTTGGAAAGACGACGACGGCAATCAACCTTTCCACTTTCCTTGCTCTGCAAAAGAAAAAAATTCTCCTCCTCGATTTAGACCCTCAAGGCAATACGACCAGCGGTCTAGGGGTTGACAAAACAAACCTCCAGAAAACTTCTTATGACGTGGTGATGGGTTTTGTCGCGATAGACCAAGCCATTATTACTACTGAAATTCAAAACCTATCGCTCCTCCCTACCAATATCGATTTAATCGGCGCCGAAGTTGAACTTGTCAGTGAAATCGGCCGGGAGTTTAAACTCAAAGCGGCTTTGGAAAAAACTCCTGGTGACCTTGACTACATCTTTATTGACTGCCCCCCTTCTTTAGGGCTACTGACACTCAATGCTCTTTGCGCCGCCAGTGCGGTTTTAATTCCTCTTCAATGCGAATATTACGCCCTCGAAGGGCTTGGACAATTGATGACGACGATTCAGATGGTTCAGAAAAGTATCAATCGGAATCTCCAGATCGAAGGAATTGTGATGACGATGGCCGATTTCAGAACCAATTTGACCCAGGAAGTGATTAAGGAAGTAAAAGAATTCCTCCCCGGAAAGGTTTATGAAACAATTATCCCAAGAAGTGTTAAACTAAGCGAGGCCCCCAGTTTTGGAAAGCCAATATGGTTTCACGACAAACACTCCCAAGGGGCTATTAAGTATAAAGAGCTTGCGATTGAGTTTTTGAAGAGAAATGAACAGATACCTGTTTCACAGGAAACATCACAGGAGAACGAAAAAGTTTCACGTGAAACGAAAGAATATAGTCTTCCTGCGAACCAAGACGAAAAGCCAGAATCTTCTGCTACAAAGGAAAGCGTTCAAAGAAACGAAGTCGTTGAATATATTGTTTCACGTGAAACAGAGTCAGTTTTTAAAATTCCGCCAGAAGGGGTTATAAAAAGTCATAACTAATTTATTAAAAGGGGGTTGCAATGGCTGAAGAGAGAAGAAGTCTCGGCAGAGGTCTCAAGGCGCTCATTCGAGACCTGCCAGAGGTGACAATTATTAAAAGAGAAACGCTCACAAAAGCTCTTTCACAGGAAGCGCCACTGCCGGTGGAGGGATTCCAATGGCTGGAGGTTGGCCAGATAAAAACCGGAAAACACCAGCCGAGGACACTCTTTAATCCAGAAAGCATTAGAGAATTATCAGCATCTATCAAAGAAAAAGGGGTGATTCAGCCGATCGTTGTCCGCATGGAAAATGGAGAATATGAATTAATTGCCGGGGAGCGGCGGTTTTTAGCCGCTCAACAGGCGGGACTTGAGAAAGTTCCAGCGATTATTCGAAACGTTTCTGACGGCGAGGCGCTGGAGATCGCGCTCATTGAGAATATCCAGAGAGAAAATCTCAATCCCATCGAAGAAGCGAAGGCCTATCAGCGGCTCTCGGTGGAATTTGCTTTAACACAGGAGCAGATCGGACAGAAAGTTGGTAAGGATCGCGCGACGATTGCCAACACGATTCGTCTATTATCACTGCCGCAAGAAGTTCAGCAGTATCTTTTGGAAGGGAAATTACAAGCGGGACACGCTCGGGCGATTCTCATGGTGAAAGAAGAGACAGCGCAATTGGAACTGGCGCGAAGAATTATTCGTGAAAATCTCACCGTGCGCCAGGCCGAACGATGGGCAGCGCCCGTGGTTCCAAAAGTGAGCAAACCACGACGGAAGAAAAATTATTTAGCGCCGGACGACCCGCATCTTTTGGAGATGGAAGAAAAGTTAAGCAAACGATTCGGTACCAAAGTCAAAATTGAAACGGCCCGCGTCGGGGGAAGAATCATTATCGAATTTTATTCGCTGGATGATTTTGAGAGGATCGCCAAAGATTTTTGGGGGAGTGAAGGGAAGATGTCGAGCATAGATGGGACAGAAACCTAGACGACCTTTTTTAGCCGGGCTTTTTGTGATCGTGTTCGCATTGCGGTCACTGAAAATGCGGGGCAGCTATCATTACACGAACAAACCATTTTACAAGCAATCTGAGTAAAGCGGGCACAAATAATATGTACACAGATGTTGACACATTAGGCCGGACATGATATCCTTTAAGGAAAGGAGATAATAACATGCGGTTAGAACCGGTCAGGAAATTCCGAGCGCGGATTTCGCAACACACCAAGAGGGGAGAGATGGTCTTTGTCACCAATCATGGGAAGATGGTGGGTTGTTTTCTCCCGTTTCAAAAAACAGAGGAGGTGCCGCTGGAGTTAAAGCGGGAAGTGGCTGTACATCTTGGGCGTCAGATCGGCCGGGTGCTCAGCTTAAAGAAAATTTCCGAGAAAGAAATCCTGGATGATTTCCGACAGTTTAAGAAGAATCGCTGCCGATAGCAACGTGCTCTTGTCAGCAGTGGTCGGCAAGGCGGCGCTAAAAATTTTTGCCCATGCGGAACTTGTTATCGTCACCACACAGTTTAACGTCCAAGAAGTCGAAGAATATATTCCTCAATTAGCCAGAAAATATTCGATGCCTGACAAGGCATTGTTTATTCAATTGCAAATGCTACCGGTCATCAGATACGGGAAAAGCCACTATGCCAGCAAAGTGGGAGATGCTGAGAAATATCTCAAAGGACGCGATTCAGACGACGTTCATTTAGGCGCGCTGGCTTTAAAAGAGCGGATTCCCATCTGGTCGAATGACAGAGATTTTGAGAGATTTCCAGTGCCAATTTACACAACGGCAAGGTTATTAAAGGAACTTTCTTCTTGGTAGTGCGTTCCTCAAACACACCGTCCATACCATAAAGTATCGAGCGTTACTTCATGGTTGGCAAGAGCTACGTCATCATCCTTCGACATGCCCAGGATGATGACGTAACGAGTCGAATGGCCCAGGATGACAAAATAGATGTCAGCAATTGACTTGTTCGAGACTTCAGAAAGAAAGAAACGCTCCGGAACAGAGCCGCTGGCGTTTCGGATGCGGCCGAGGACGCTCGATGAAATCGTCGGGCAGGAGCAGATCCTGGGGGAGGGAAAGCTGCTGCGCCGGGCGATGGCGGCCGGGCGACTGAACTCGGTGATCTTGTATGGCCCGCCGGGGACAGGGAAGACGACGCTGGCGGAAGTAATCGGACGATTGACGCAAGCGCATTTTCAGCAGATCAACGCGGTCTCATCCAATGTCGCGGAGCTGAGAAAACTTCTGGACGCGGCAAAAAAGCGAAGGGATCTCGATGGAAAACAAACGATTATTTTTATAGATGAAATTCATCGTTTCAATCGCGCTCAGCAGGATGTGCTGATGCCGGAGGTCGAGACAGGAGACGTGATCTTAGTCGGGGCAACGACGCTCAATCCTTTCTTCTCGATCGTTTCGCCTCTTTTATCTCGTTCGCTTGTTTTGGAATTTAGGCCGCTGAAAGAAAAAGATATTGTGGCAATTCTGCAAACAGCGATCAAAGATTCCGAGCGTGGATTGGGAAAGATAAAATTAAAGATCGGCGATGACGTCTTGGAACACTGGGCAAAAGTGAGTGATGGAGACGCGCGGCGGGGGCTTAACGCGTTAGAGGTGGCGGCGTTGACGACGGAACTGAACAAAGATGGAATTATTGAAATCACAGTGGCCGTCGCCGAAGAATCTATCCAGAAAAAGCAGGTGGTTTACGATCGAGAAGATGATTCGCATTACGATACCATCTCCGCTTTCATTAAAAGCATGCGCGGTTCTGATCCGGACGCGGCGCTCTATTGGCTGGCAAAGATGCTCTATGCCGGAGAGGATCCAAGATTTGTCGCGCGCCGGATTGTGATCTGTGCCGCGGAAGATGTCGGCAACGCCGACCCGCAGGCGCTGGTGGTGGCAAACGCAGCGTTGCAGGTTTCAGAGTTTGTCGGGATGCCGGAAGCGCGAATTCCTTTGGCTCAGGCGGTTGTCTATATCGCCTGCGCTCCCAAGAGTAACGCTTCTTATCTGGGAATCGAGCGGGCGTGGAAAGATGTGGAGGAGGGGCGTTTACTGGAAGTCCCTGAACATTTGCGCGACGCGAGTTACTCCGGAGCCAAAAAACTCGGCCATGGACAGGGGTACAAATACGCGCATGACTACGGAGGGCATTACATTGACCAGGAATACATCCCCACTAAGAAAAAATACTACGAACCGACCGAGAATGGATACGAGGCGAGAATCACGGAATTTTTGAAAACCTTGAGGGAGGGGAAGGAACGACTATCTAAAAAGTGAAAAACAAAAATAGGTTCTCGATATTCAGGGGGATGCTTGCGGGCATCTTTTTTTATTTTATCACCCAGGGAACGGGAGAAGCCCTGTCTCCAAAGACTATCATACTTGAACAAGAGCAATCAGCGCCGACTCCGTATCAGTCCATTGACAAATTGATGCAACAACTGGAAAGATTAAAGAAGACAACGTCAGATCCTGTTGTGAAGGAACGAATCAGTTGGTTACAGTCCCTTCAATCGCGGGTTAAGCGGGCATTGTTTTCTGCTGGGACTGTCAATGATATGGAGAAGATTCTGAAGGAGTACGAAAAATTTAACGCGGCCGCTTCTCCAGACTCCGGCTGGGCCGGCGTGGCTTTCCGGATATTGATGCATTACCCCAATGAAACCGAATGGAACCAGTATTATTTCAAACGGGGGACTTTTAAGGACCTCTTGGAACGGGTCAAGATACTCGAGGAGACTTTCCAATGGATAGGAACTAATAAGGAACAAAATTATTCGCCAAAAGAGTTAAGAATATTGCTTTATAGAGATTATGAGATATCCGTTAATTTGGTAGTGGCTTTCAACATTGGAATCAAGCATCCATCCGCAGAACGCCAGCTTGGCTTCTACAGCAGGCCGGCCTACTATAACGAAACCAACCAGATCATCCTAGGGCATAATCTCGTTCCTTTTGAGTTTGCCGCTTCTAGAAATACCAGAAATATTCACGTCAGCAGGCCTGTCGCTGGAGCTTTTAGAGGGACAATCAAGAAAGACCTGTCAAGAGCAGGAGCGACTTTTGCTCTCAATGTGCCCAGCGAAATTGCTGATGAAACAAAATCCCTGGTGGACGATGTGCGACAAGAGCTTTGGGAAAATTTTTGGGTAGTGGCTAAAGCGCTGGCAGAGATGCCAGCAGTCCATCCAGAGACAGAAATGCATCTGATCAGCGGACGATGGAAAGAAATTTTAGGAGAAGAGCATCCGCTCGTTCAAACTCCGATGAGATGGGACGAATTTCGCGGTATCGTCCTGAGACATCTTGGAAGGAAACCGATGGACCTTACAGCAACAGAAAACTTTCTTTAATGAACTTGACGCCTGATGTATATTATTCAAAGAGATGAAAGGAATCCTTCTCGCGATTTTTGTATTTATCAGCTCCTCGGCATTCATGATTTTTGTTCTCATGAAGTTTGCTCCTAAGAACAAATTCAAAACACTTCTGCTGATTCACAACGTTCTCGCTCTGATTTTAATTTTCCTGTATTTTGTCACTCCCGATAATCTCTGGTTCCTTCCCGTTTCTATTTTGGAGAATCACAAGCTCGCCGACCTCGTTAACAGCGTGATTCTTTATCAACTGTTCTTCTGGTTATTCACGGCTAACCTCTATAGTTTGGCTTCTCGCGGGTTCTCTCTGGGGATGCTGATCACCATCGCTACAACTGAAACGGGACGATTAGACAAGGATGAGGCCAGGCGCTCTTTCGCGGGAGGAAAGGGAGTTGATTGGAATTTTGACTGCAAGTTAAAGGATTGTCTATCCACGGGACTCATTCGATGCGGCCATGGGAAATACTATAACACTCCCCGCGGAGCGCTGCTTGCCTCAATCAGCGGCTGGGCGAAAAATTTCTTAAACCTTGGAGAGGGAGGGTAAATGATCGCAGGCCTATTGTGGGGGATGCTATTCGGTCTTCTCTTCGTCATCACGCATCCTCTGATACTGCACCGCGGTCTTGTTCAAAAACAATCATGGGTGTTAGGAGGATTATTTGCGTTCTATTCATTGACCTACGCCCTCATTTACTTTAGCAACCCATGGGTCCGCGAGGCAGCGCCTGGCTTGGCATTTCGATGGGTGGTTTTCCTCAACGGCGGGTATGTGTACGCTTCTATAGTGGGAATTTATGTTGGGACCGTCTTTTACGCGATACGCCGGTCGGTCAGCATTCGGATCACGATTGAGTTAAAGAAAGCGGGCGGCAGGGGGTTAACCAAAGAAGAGTTTGACCAGGTCTATCCGATCGATGAGATGGTGGAGGAAAGACTCAAATCCATGGTAGAAGCGGGCTGGCTTGAGCAAGAAGGAGAGTATTTCAAAGTCACTCCCAAAGGAAGGAAACTAGCCCGTATATTTTCTTTCGTGAGAGAAACGGTTAAAATAGGGCCTGAAACTGAATCATGCGTGGTGTAGACAAAATAACGCTCAAGTTGTATACTATGTATTTCATATAATGAAAAATGAGGTAAACTATGGCTATGAACGCTGTTGAACTTAACTCAAACTATCTCAAAAAAAACTATTCTATCAGCGAGCTGGCAGAGATTCTTCAGCGCGAAAAAGAAACCGGCAAAAAAATTGTCCTTTGCCACGGCGTGTTTGACCTGCTGCACCCGGGCCACATTCTCCATTTTAAAGCGGCCAAGCGGCTGGGTGACATTTTAGTCGTTACGGTGACCCCAGACCGTTTCGTCAATAAAGGCCCGGGGCGACCTTACTTCAATCAACGATTACGGATTGAGTCGCTTTCAGCGCTGCAAAGCGTTGATTACGTGGCGCTCAACGAATGGCCCACAGCCGTTGAGACCATCCGCCGGTTGAAACCGGACGTCTACGCTAAGGGAAGCGACTATGCCGATCCTTCCCAGGATTTAACAGGCAAGATCGCCTTTGAAATCGCCGCTGTTAAAGAAGTTGGCGGGCAGATTGTTTTCACCAGCGAAGAAACGTTCAGTTCAACGAACCTTTTAAATCAATTTTTTACCACCTACCCCCCTGAAACGGAAGTTTTCCTGCAGAAATTCAGAAAAGAACACTCGGCGGATGAGATTATTAATTGTCTGCGTTCTTTAAGCGACCTCAAAGTCGTCGTCGTTGGAGAATCGATTTTGGATCAGTACTGTTATTGCAATCCGCTTGGAATGTCCCCTAAAGAAGGGATTATCACAACTCGATTTATGTCTGAAGAAAACTTTGCGGGCGGAACACTTGCTATTGCCAATCATGTAGCAGGTTTTTGTAATGACGTCACCCTGGTGACTTGTCTGGGGCAAGATCAAGGAACGCGAGATTTTATTACTTCAAAATTACTCCCGAACGTCAAACTGGAAGCGGTGATCACAGAAAACCGTCCTACGATCATAAAGCGCCGTTTTCTGGAACCGACTTTCCTGAAGAAAATGTTTGAAATCCAATGGCTGGACGAATCTTTATTGCCGGATCTCATTGAGAGAAAAGTAATGAAGAATATTGCGGAAGCGATTCCGGGCGCGGATGTCGTCATTATCGCCGATTACGGCCATGGATTATTTACTGAAAACTTGCGGTCTCTGCTGTGTGACTCGGATAAATTTTTGGCGGTCAATGTTCAAAGCAACAGCGCTAACTTTGGTTTTAATCTCATCTCAAAATACAGCCGGGCAGACTATGTCTGTATTGATGAATTGGAATTAAAACTTGCTTCGCAATCTTTGCATTCTCATTTCCAAACGGTCGCGCGGCAAGTTCTAAAAAAACTGAAGGCACAGCGGATTATCGTTACTCGAGGATACAAGGGGGCCCTTTTAATGAACCAAAAAAATGAACCGGTGGAAGTTCCGGTGGCTTCTACCAAGGTTCTCGACAGGGTAGGGGCGGGAGATGCTTTTTTCGCGATCACCGCCCCATGCGCTTTCAAGAATTATGACGACAGCGTCCTTGGGTTCATCGGAAATTGCGTGGGGGCTTTGGCAGTCAATATCGTCTGCAACAAAGAACCGGTCAATCCTGTGCTCTTATATAAATTTATCAACAGCCTCCTTAAATGATGACTCTGCCGCACCACAAAAGCCGTACCGCTATTGATTTCCTGAGAGATTTGCATGAACTCCAATGGCAAATCAGCGTGATGGTTTCCGACCAGGAATCCGTTGGATTAGAAACCGGATTTAAGCACACCATTCATCTCATTAAACAATGTTCCCAAAAATCAAAAAAACTCATCTTCATCGGCAATGGCGGGAGCGCTGGAATCGCGAGCCACCAGGCGGTTGATTACTGGAAAAACGGCAAGATCAAAGCGATCGCGTTTAATGACGCCAGTCTTTTATCATGCATCAGCAACGACTACGGCTACCATAGAGTCTTCGCTGAGCCGATCAAACAATTCGCTGATCCCGGCGATATTTTAATCGCCATCAGCTCCTCAGGGCGTTCCCGGAACATCCTGGAAGCAGTTGAAGCGGCGCGGGATTCCAAATGCGCCGTCGTAACACTCTCTGGATTCGACCAAACTAACCCGCTTCGATCAAAAGGAAACATCAATTTCTACGTCCCCTCCTATTCTTACGGACACGTTGAAGTCTCGCATCTGTGTATCCTTCACGCCATGCTGGATGAGATTATGTTCTTTTCCGATACCGCCGAAAATGAAAAACGCTAATCTCCTCCCGATAAAGAAGTGCATTGTAATTGGGAGCAATTGTTTCTCCGGAAGTCATCTTGTCGATACCCTTCTCAGCGATGGGCATTATCAGGTTGTTGGTCTCAGCCGATCCAAGGAGAAGAAGGATTTCTATCTGCCTTACAAAATTAATGTCAATGCTGACCGCCTTTTCCGTTTCCAGCAGCTCGATTTAAACAAAAATGCCGGCGACCTGATTTCTTTCTTGGAGAAGGAGCACCCTCAGATCGTCGTCAATTTTGCCGCGCTTAGTGAAGTCGACTTGAGCAACCTGGAGCCGGTGGAATATTTTGATACCAATTGCCGCGCCGTAGTCCAGTTATGCAACTATTTAAGAACCGCGGAATATTTAGAGAAATACATCCATATCTCTTCGGCCGAGATCTACGGCCCCTGCGACCAGTATATTGCGGAATCAGCCCCTCTCCGTCCATCGACACCGTACGCGGTGTCTAAAGCGGCTGCCGATCTCTATCTTTTGACCCTATGGAAGAATTTTGACTTTCCAGTGACACTGATCCGGTCGACAAACGTCTACGGGAAACACCAGCAGCTTTATAAGATCATCCCGCGGGCAATTATTTATTTGAAGAAAGGGGGAAAGATTGAACTCCACGGAGGAGGTAATTCCATAAAATCTTTTATTCATATTCGGGATGTCGCTCGCGGGATATTAAAGGTTCTGCAACAGGATAAACCAAAACCGATCTATCACTTTTCAACGAATAATGACTTAACGATACGACGAATTGTTGAGATGATCTGTAAGAAAATGGGGCGCCCTTTCCAGTCGTCCGTGACAATCACTGAGGAAAGACTGGGGCAAGATTCTCGTTATTTATTGGACTCCGCCCTTGCGCGTAAAGAGTTGGGCTGGCAGCCGGTAGAAAACTTTGAAAAGGGTGTTGAGGAAACCATCGATTGGGTAGAGTCTCTGTGGCATGAAATCCGCGGAGAATCCCTAACGTACCAACACAAGATATGAATGGCTAAAGTACGAGCTGCTATTCTCTACCAATTAAACACCCCTCTGCAAATTAGAGAAATTGATCTTCCTGAAAAACTCCAGGAGGGTCAGCTCTTGGTCCGGTTGGCCGCGAGTGGATTATGTCACACACAACTTCTCGAAATTCAAGGCAAACGGGGAGCAGATCCCTTTTTGCCACGGACACTGGGGCATGAAGGGGCGGGGGTTGTTGAAGAAGTCGGGCCCGGCGTTACAAAAGCGCGCCCCGGAGACCACGTTGTTTTGTCTTGGATTAAAGGAACAGGCCTTAACGCGGCCCCCCCAAGTTATCAATTGAACGGCAAAAAATTAAACGCCGGTCCCCTCACTACTTTTCTTGAGCGGACCGTCACTTCCGAAAACCGCGTCATTCCGATTAAAAAAGAAATGGGTCTTGACAAGGCAGCTCTCTTAGGATGTGCTATCCCTACAGGTGTGGGCGTTTCTTTCAATACTGCAGAACTTTCTAAAGAAAGTACCATTGCCGTGTTCGGAGCAGGTGGGGGGATTGGCCTTAATGTCGTTCAAGGGGCGAGGTTGAGAAAAGCCGCCATGATTGTCGCCATTGATATCGACGACCAAAAACTAGAAATGGCAAAGGGTTTCGGGGCGACTCACTTGATTAATGCTAAAAGAGAGAACCCACTTGAGCAAATCATGAACCTAACTCATAAAGAGGGTGTTGATGTCGCTGTCGAAGCTGTCGGCCGTCAAGAAACGATGGAACAGGCTTACGAATCGATTCATCGGACAAAAGGGCTTGCTGTTCTGATCGGGAATCTTCCACACAAGACAAAAATCTGCATCGATCCTTTCGAATTGATCTTGGGGAAGAGAATCATCGGTTCTTGGGGGGGAGAAACAAAAACGGATACGGATATCCCCAAATATGTCGATTATTACTTAAACGGTAAACTAAAAATTGACGAATTAATCTCTCACCGTTTTAATTTAACGCAAATCAACGAAGCTTTTTCCGCCCTTGATAAAGGCGTTGCCGGAAGAATTCTGATTGAGTTTCATTAAATCCGTGAACAAACCAGACGCCCGTCAAAAAATCATCCTGCTGGGAGCAAGCGGTTTCCTGGGGAAAACTCTATTCCCTACTCTTAAGGAAATTCCCCAAACCGATGTCTATGGTTATTCCTCTAAGGAGATTGATTTGACCGCCGCGAACAGCCTTCATCCGCTCAGCGGAATTTTGGATTCTCAATCTACGGTCGTCGTTTTATCAGCCGTCACCCGAGATAGAAAAGATGGGGAGGAAGCCGCTGAAAAAAATCTATTGATGATAAAAAATATCGCCGATTATCTTGGAGAGTCTCCTATCAAGAAATGTGCTTATTTAAGTTCATCGGCTGTTTACGGTAATATTTCTAGTGATTCCATCGATGAACAAACAAAGGTTTTTCCGGTAAATCATTACGGTAGGACTAAGATCGAGGGTGAAATTTTGCTGCAGAGAATGGCCGAAGCCGGGAAGATGGGTCTTCTCGTCCTGAGACCCGTCGCCGTTTTTGGCCCCGGCGATACCCACACCGCCTATGGAATCACTCGATTTCTACGGTCAATCTTGACAGACAACCAAATCACATTGTACGGAGACGGCGCCGATTTAAGAGATCACCTTTATATCAAGGACTTCACGCTTCTGGCCGCGAAACTCATCGCGGGTGATTTCACGGGAACCTACAATCTGGCTTCGGGAAAAAGCTATTCTTTTCTTGAAATAGCCGAAACCCTTAGACAGATTTCCGGTATCCCATTTCGGCTGCGCTTCCAACCCAGAAACATCCCTCTGGTTTATCAAAGGTTTAACACGGAGAAATTAAGAACGGCTTTCCCCGCATTCCAGTTTACCGGCATGAAAGAAAGCCTGGCAGAAACTTTCCAATCATTCCAAAAAAATCCGCTAAAATAATTTGAGTTGCTTTTTTAAAGGTTTTTGATATAATAATAGTTTGCCTAACCTGCTGGAAATAAGAGAGAAATGAGCCAAGCGACTTTGATTTTGATTAAACCAGACGGACTAAAGAAATCCCTGACCGGAAATATCCTGACCCGGCTTTCAGAAACTAAACTGGATATCATCGCGGCAAAAATTATCAGGCCAACCCGGGAATTGGCAATAGAACACTATTGCCACATGAAAGAAAAACCGTTCTTTGAAGAGTTGATTCAATATATCTGCGGGGAGCTTCATGATAAGCACAAAGTCATGGCGATGGTTTACTACGGCGAAGATGCGATTACAAAAGTACGCAATCTCTGCGGCGCGACCAATCCCGAAGAAGCGGAACCGACTTCCATCCGCGGATCTTATGGCCGAATTACGAGCGCCGGGATTTACGAGAATGTGATTCACGCCTCAGGCAATGAGACGGAGGCCGAGAGAGAGATTAAGCTGTGGTTCGGGCCGGATGAAATAATCGTTGACCTCTTTCCGGCAAAGGTCACGGAGCGCACCGCTAAAACTCGCGTCTGGCAATGAATAGGTGGTGGGATGATCTATAGCATGACAGGATTTGGAAGAGGCAGGGGAGTCGACCATGATAGAAATGTCGTTGAGGTAGAATTAAAATCAGTGAATCACCGGTTTTTTGAAATCAGTCCCCGTCTCCCCAGTGACCTTTCTTCTTTGGAAGGGCGCGTTACCGCCCATATTCGGAAAAAGATAGCGCGGGGGAAACTTTTTCTTGCGGTGGTTTATCAGCGCGGAGAATACCACGACTTAATCCTGAACGAGCCTTTGCTCAAAAGATACCATCTTCTTATTAAGACAGCACGGAAGAAGTTAGGAGTGAAAGAAGAAGTCCGGTTAAACCATCTTTTGTCTCTCCCTGAAATCTTTATCCGACAGAATAATTCAAAAACTTCCTTTTCTCAGTGGGAAGTCGTAAGACGAGCGCTCGATCAAGCCATCGCAGGGTTATTGAAAACGCGAAGACAGGAAGGAGAGGCGCTAGGGAACGAATTGAAGAACCGGGTGAGTAAGGTTGAACAAACGGTCAAAAAAATCGCCGCCAGAGCGCCGCGCTCTATTGAGGAATATAAAGAATCTCTCACGCGCAAGATGGAAGAATTGTCGCAAGGGACTTCTTTAGATCCTCACCGCCTGCAGATGGAAGTCGCCCTCTACATGAAAAACTGCGACATCACCGAAGAGATCGTCCGTCTGCGGAGCCACTTGGACCATTTCAGAAACAGCCTGTCATCACAGGAAGAAGTGGGACGAAAACTGGATTTTATCGCGCAGGAACTTCAACGCGAAGCCAATACCGTCGGATCCAAAGCCAGCGACGCGCTGATTGCGCGGCGGGTGATTCTCATCAAGAGCGAAATCGACAAGATCCGTGAGCAGGTTCAAAACATCGAATGAAGCGAGGCCGGCTCTTTATCATTTCCGCTCCCAGCGGAGCTGGGAAAACAACGCTCGCTGGACATTTGCTCCGTAAAAACAAGGGGTTGGTCCGGTCGGTGTCGGTCACGACACGCCCCCCCCGCAAGGGAGAACGTCAAGGACACGATTACTATTTCGTTACTAAAGAAGAATTCCTTCGACGACGCCGGGGCGATTTTCTGGAATGGGCGGTGGTCTTCGGGCATTACTACGGAACGCCCAGTCGGTTCGTCGAGGAGAAAATTCGACGGGGGAAGAACGTGATCGCCTGCCTGGATGTGCAGGGAGCAAAGCAGGTTAAAAAGAAATGGCCCCAGGCAGTTTTGATTTTTGTGCTCCCTCCAAAAATCAAGGATCTTTTGGCGCGGCTTAAAAAGCGCAAAACCGACTCCACGCAACAAATCCGAAAACGCTTGAAGACAGCCGCATGGGAAATCCGCCAAAAGAAAGTGTATGATTACGAAATTATCAACGACCGTCTGCCGCGCGCTTTGAAAGCGCTTGAAGCGATCGTGACGGCAGAAAAACCCTAACGAAGGAGCAAACGAACATGAGTTATGTCTCGATACAACCACTTTTAGAGAAAGTAGACAACGCTTATCAACTGGTGCTCTTGGCTTCTCAGAGAACCATGGAGTTGACCAACGGAGCGCCGAAGCTGGTTGACGGGTCCCCAAGAACTAAGGCTTCGACAATCGCGCTTGATGAAATTCGTCAGGGAAAAATCTCGCTGAAAAAGAGCGCCGAAAAATGATCCCACCACCTCCCTTGCAGCCCGGCCAGAAGTTTGTCCTGATCGGGGTCACGGGGAGCATTGCCGCCTATAAAACAGGCGATCTGATTTCGTCCCTAAAAGAAGACGGTTTCTCGACGGTAGTGGTGATGACTGAAGAGGCGAAACATTTCATCACGCCATTAACACTGCAGACTCTCTCCGGGAACACCGTCTTTACGGACCTTTTCCTGCTTCCGACCGGCGAGTGGAACGCGGTTCATATCACCCTTGCCCGTCAAGCGCAATTGGTCGCTATCGTCCCGGCGACGGCAAATGTGATCGGGAAACTGGCTAACGGTATTTGTGACGACCTGCTGACCTGTATTGTCGCCGCGACCGAGGCGCCGGTTTTACTGGCCCCCGCGATGAACACTCAGATGTATCATCATCCCGCGGTGCGAGAAAACGTCAAGAAACTGCGCCAATTCGGGTATGTTTTCGTCGATCCTGAAGAAGGGAAACTAGCTTGCGGCACTGAAGGGATAGGACACATCGCGCCCATTGAAAGAATAGCGGGAGAGATCAAAAAACGGCTTCGCCGATGAAACGACGGCCATTGAGGATGCTGATTACCGCGGGCCCCACGCGCGAGTACTGGGACCCGGTCCGGTTCATCAGCAACGAATCCACCGGGACAATGGGCATGGCTTGCGCTGAAGCCGCCCGGCGCCACGGTCACCAAGTGACGTTCATCAAAGGGCCTGTTGTGCCAGATCCCCCTGACAGGATTCAGACTGTTTCTGTAACAACAGCTTGTGAAATGTTGAGCGTTCTTAAAAAAAAATGGCCGGGTTCCGACGCGCTGATTATGACGGCGGCCGTCTCCGATTTCCGGCCGCAGAAAAAGAGCCCTGAGAAAATCGGCAAACAAGGGAAACGGATATGGTCCCTCAAATTAGTCCAGAATCCGGATATCTTAAAAACATTATCCGTAAAAAAAGGAAGTAGATGTCTGGCTGGTTTCGCTCTTGAAACCAAAAAGGGAATCCGGAGAGGATGGCTAAAATTAAAGGAGAAGAAACTAGACGTTTTGGTTTGTAATTGGGCGCGACGGAAAAAATCTCCTTTTGGAAACAACAAAGTTACCGTCGCTCTTCTGGATAAATCAGGGAAAGCGAGATGGCTGCGGGGGGTTTATAAAAAAACCGTGGCAAAGGCGCTCGTTGACAAAATTGAGCAAATATGTTACCAAAAGAGGATGAAAGGGGGAGATTTATGAAAAACGAGGAGCGCAAGGGGTTTACCCTGATTGAGTTACTAGTGGTTGTCGCCATTATCGGAATTCTTGCGGCGCTCTTAACCCCGGCGATTGGCAACGCGCGCCGGCGGGCGGCGCGGGTCAATTGCGCCAATAATTTAAAACAGATAGGATTAGCCCTTCATACTTATTCGATTGACCATAACGAACAATTTCCGAAGGATCTCAAAGATCTCTACTCGGAGTATCTCGATAATTCAAAGGTTTTCGTTTGTCCAAGCAGCTCGGATGAAGTAAGCGGTGATGGAACATCACTCGGTGGAACGATCAGTTACGAATACGTTGCGGGTCTCAGTGAATCAAGTCCTTCAACAGCAGTCTTAGCCCAGGACCGAAGCAGCAATCATAAAGAGGGCGGGGGAAATATTCTTTACGTAGATGGTCACGTCGCTTGGTCGAAGGGAAAATAGGTAATGGCGACGTACCCAAGTGGCTAAGGGAGGGGTCTGCAAAACCCCGATGCAGCGGTTCGAATCCGCTCGTCGCCTTAAATGAAGCCCAAACTTATGGAACGAAGTGAGCACAGATAAAACTTCAGAAACTCACAAGGGTTTACAGGGTGTTGTCGCCGGCACAACTGCTATTTCTTACATCGACGGTGAAGGAGGAAAACTTTTTTACCGAGGATTCTCTATTGATGAACTCGTACAGCATTCCAATTTTGAAGAAGTTATTTTTCTTCTTTTCTTCGGCCGGCTTCCTAATCCTAAAGAATGGGCTTCGTGGCAAGGAGAGATCTCCAAAGAAAGAAATCTCCCTAAACAAGTCATTGACGCGATAAGCACTTTCCCAAAAGCCATCATTCCCATGGCGGCATTGCGGACCGCTGTTTCTCTGTTGGGGCTTTACGACAAGGACGCCGAGGATAATTCTCCCGGCGCGAATTTAAGAAAAGGGGCTCGGTTGGTCGCGCAGATGCCGACGGTTGTCGCCGCCATCGAACGGACCCGCCGGGGGAAAGAGCTGATCCCGCCGCTCAATAAAGGATCGCTCGCTGAAAATTTTCTCTACATGCTTCACGGGGAATCCCCCGACGCGGAGTCGCTCCGCGGGCTCGACGCCTACTTCGTTTTATTGGCGGAACACAGCTATAATGCCTCAACCTTTGCCGCCAGAACGACCGCGGCTACTCTTTCCGATATTTATTCAGCCATCGTTTCCGCCGTAGGGACGCTCAAAGGAGACCTGCATGGCTCCGCGAACCAGAGAACCATGGAGATGTTATTAGAAATTAAGGACCTTCCCGGCATTGTCCCCTACGTGAGAGAGCGGCTGGCGCGAAAACAAAAAATCATGGGGTTCGGCCACCGGGTTTATAAAGCGGATGACCCTCGAGCCCAATATCTTCGGGAGTGGGCCCAGCGGTTAGGGAAAAAGAACGGTTCGATTCAGTGGTTTCAGATTGCCGAGGAATTGAGGCAGGTGATGAAGAAAGAAAAACCGCTGCCGGTCAACGTGGATTTCTATTCAGCGCCGCTATTGTATTATTTAGGCATTCCGGTTGACCTGTTCACTCTCCTCTTTGCCTGCGCGCGGACCCCCGGATGGGTGGCCCACGTGTTAGAGCAGTATTCCGACAACCGGTTGATCCGGCCCGACGCCGAGTACTGCGGTCCCTCGTTAAATCAAACTTACATTCCCCTAGAAAAAAGATAATGAACCTTCACGAATACCAAGCCAAACAGCTCCTCGCTCAGTATGGCGCCGCGATCCCTTTTGGCGGCATGGTAGCTTCCGCTGAAGAAGCTGAGGCGGTGGCCGCGAAATTTCAGGGGCCGTGGGTCATTAAAGCGCAAGTTCATGCCGGAGGAAGAGGGAAAGCCGGCGGCGTCCAGATCGTGAACCAATTGCAAGAACTAAAGTCCAAAGCCGGAGAACTTCTCGGGAAAGAACTGGCGACCCATCAGAGCGGCAGCCAAGGGAAAGTCGTCCGCAAAATTCTCGTCGAAGAAAAAGTTTCGTTCCAGAAAGAGTGTTACCTCGCGCTGACGACCGACCGGGAAAAAGCGGCTGTCTCCATTCTTGCCAGCCGCCATGGCGGAATGGAAATAGAGGAGATGGCGCAAAAGCATCCCAAAGACCTTTGGGTGGAACCGGTCGATTCAGTGACGGGCGTTCTTTCCTTCCAGATTCGACGGGTGGCGAAAGCGCTTGGAGTGAACGGGAAAGAAACGGCGCCGCTTGGGACGTTATTGAAACAACTCTACAAACTCTACACGGAATCGGAATTATCCCTTCTTGAAATCAATCCTCTCGTTTTTGGAAAAGGGGTCAAGAGCAAAGAGATGGAGTGGATCGCCTTAGACGCAAAAATGTCGGCCGATGACAACGCCCTTTTCCGTCATCAGAACCTTGAGGCTCTTCGGGACTTCGACGAAGAAGACCCCGCTGAAGTCGAAGCAAACAAACATGGACTCAGTTATGTCCGCCTCAACGGAAATATCGGCTGTATGGTCAACGGCGCGGGATTAGCGATGGCGACTCTGGACGAAATCAAAAATCACGGCCTAGAGCCGGCAAACTTTTTGGATATCGGCGGCGGAGCTAACAGCGAGAGAGTCTCGAAAGCGATCGAGATTATCACTTCCGACGCCCGTGTCCAGGTGATTCTGATCAATATTTTCGGCGGGATCACTCAATGCGATCAGGTAGCGCAGGGAGTTATTGACGCCCTGAAAGGGAAGAAAAAGCTTCTGCCGATGGTTGTGCGGCTGGAAGGAACCCGTGTCGAAGAAGGGCGAAAATTATTTCAGTCAACGGCATTGCCGATTACGCCGGTCGCCAATTTAAGCGAGGCGGCAAGAGAGATTAAGAAACATCTAAAATATGTCCATTCTCGTTCATAAAAAAACCAAAGTGATCTGCCAGGGAATTACGGGACAGGCGGGGCTCTTTCACACAGAGCAATGCCTGAAATACGGCACGCGGATGGTGGGGGGAGTCACGCCGGGTAAGGGGGGAACGAAAGCGGCGAAGCTTCCTGTTTTTGATTCCGTGGAAGAAGCGGTCAAAGAAACGGGGGCGACAGCGTCAATGATTTTCGTCCCGGCCGCTTTCGCCTGCGACGCTATCCTGGAAGCGGCCGACGCGGGAATCGAACTCATCATTACCATCACTGAAGGAATTCCTGTTCTCGACATGGTCAAAGTTAAACGATATCTTGCGGCCAAACCGAACGTCCGGATGATCGGCCCCAATTGCCCCGGAGTCATGACTCCCGGCGAATGTAAAATCGGCATCATGCCGGGCTATATCCATAAGAAAGGAAAGGTTGGCGTCATTTCGCGGAGCGGGACACTGACCTACGAAGTGGTCTACGCGTTGACCCGCACCGGGATCGGGCAAAGCACCGTCGTCGGAATTGGGGGAGATCCGATTCAAGGGAGTTCTTTCGTTGACCTCCTGGAACTTTTTGAAAAAGATAAAGGGACGGAGCTTGTCGTCCTGATCGGCGAAATTGGCGGGACTAGTGAAGAGCGGGCCGCGGAGTTTATCGAGAAGAAGATGAAAAAGCCAGTCATCGCTTTCGTCGCCGGGAAAGCCGCGCCGCCTGGCCGGCGGATGGGACACGCGGGAGCGATCATCAGCGGCGGGCAGGGAACGTGGCAGCATAAAGTAACGGCGCTCCGCCGGGCGGGGATTGCCGTCACAGAATCAACCGAAGAGATCGCGCTTCTGGTCGAAAAACAACTATAGGAACTAACCCTTATATTTCATGCGGACTTCCCGGTTCCTGAAGCGATGCTTGAAAGGAAATCACGCCGCCTGGGAAGAGTTCGCGAAACGCTACGGAAAACTACTCGAATTTTCCGCGAGAAACCGGCTGGAGCGGTTTGGAATCCGTGTGGATTCCCTGCAACTTGAAGAAATCGTTCAAGAAATCCTTGTCCATCTCTGGCAGGGGAAAAAATTAGAACAGGTCCACGATGAAGACCGCATCAGCGGCTGGCTGGCGGCAGTGGCGGCCAATAAGGCGATTGATTGCTGGCGCAAGCGGAATCGCGAGGTCGACCGGCGAAGCGTTTCTATCTCAGAGAATTTGGCTCCCGGAGAGAAGGAAGAGCTGTTTTTAGAAGCGACGCTGGTCGCTGAAGGCCCCTCTCCTCGCGAAGAGAGTGAAACTCGCGAGCAGCACCAGCAATTGCGGCAGGCGCTCTCTCAGCTTTCCAAGAAAGAGCAGTTGGTCTTAAAATCGGCCTACTTTTTGAATCAAACTCACGAGGAGATCGGGCGAATGCTGGGGATTCCCCGCAACACCGTCTCTTCCATGATTGAGCGGTCCCAAAAAAAATTACGGGTTTTATTGCAAGAAAAACCGGTTTCGCAACGTCTTAACTAAGGGGATAACGATGGGAAATCTGGATAAAGACCTTCACGATTTATTCGACCACCAGGCGGCTCAGCAGAAAAGATTAGAGCCAAAGGGGCCAAAGGGGAAAGATTGCCTCAGCGAACTGGCCATTCACCGCTATTTAGAGAAAAAACCCGATCCCAAAGAGCGGGAACGAGTTGAAAAACACCTCCTGGAGTGTTATGACTGTCTTCAAACAATGGCCGATGCCTCCAAGGCAAAAGGGATGTTTGAAAAAGGAGAATTTAAAAATTCCTCCGGTTCCTCATGGACACCCCGGTTAAAAAAAGAGCTCCCGTCCCAGAAAAATCTGGCGCCAAAGCGTAAACCCTGGGGTTGGTTGGCGGCAGCCACAGTTTCTTTTCTTTGTTCCTTTATCTTTCACCGCTACTTCATCCAATTTTCCGTTGCCACCCTCTTTTTTGGCATTAAATGGATTGTCGAAACCCGCACGACGAAAATCCTCATCGCCATCCAGGACGCCTGGCGGCGCGGCGACCGGCAATCCGCGGAAGAGCTATTAGAGAAACTAGGAAAGCGCAAGTAGAGAATCATGCAGACACTGGCAGGCAAGAAGACCCCTCTTTATGACATTCACCAAAAACTTGGCGCGAGGATCGTTAATTTTGGCGGATGGCTCCTCCCAGTGCAATACACGGGGATTGTTCAGGAGCATCAGGCGACACGGCGGAGCGTCGGGCTTTTTGATGTGTCTCATCTAGGGCAGGTGGATATTGAGGGAGAAGAGGCGGAAAAGTTCTTGGAAAAACTCCTGCCGGCCGACATTTCCGCGTTAGCGGATGGGCAAATCCAACACACCCTTTTTTGTCAGGAAAACGGCGGGATTATTGACGACTTGCTCGTTTACCGGCGCCAGAAGAATTCCTACCTTTTGGTCATCAACGGCGCTTTTATTGAGGAAGACCTCCGTTGGATTCTCAAACACGCCGCCTCCCATCGCGTGAAGGTCACCGATAAGAGCGACGTCACCTTTATGATCGCTGTCCAGGGGCCTAGAGCGGCGGAGCTTTTGAACTCGCTGGTTTCGACCCCGCTGGAAGAGATCGGCTATTATCATTTCATCCGTGAAGAGATCAAAGGAATTCCTGTTTTGTTGTCCCACACCGGATATACCGGTGAGGATGGGTTTGAAATCATGGGAGATTTCCGTCAGGCCGCGGCTATTTGGGCAATTCTGATGAAAACCGGCGGTTCAGAAATTACTCCGGCCGGTCTTGGAGCACGGGACACACTCCGCTTAGAGGCATGGTATCTTTTAAGCGGCCAGGATTTTGATAAAGAGCATACGCCGATCGAAGCGGGATTAGGGTGGACTTATAATCTGGCAAAGCCGGAGAATTATATCGGAAAAGATGTCTTGCTGGAGCAAAAGCAAAAGGGAATCAGCCGCCGGATGGTCGGGTTTGAAATGGTTGAGGAGGGGATTGCCCGTCATGGGTATCCTATTTTCAAAAACGACCGGAAAATCGGTGGTGTGACCAGCGGCGCCCCCGGCCCCAGCGTTGGGAAAGCTATTGGGTTAGGATATGTAGCGGCACCTTACGCCGGCGTCGGCAATGAGATTGAGATTGAAATCCATGGAAAGAAGAGAAAAGCTAGAATCGTGCAACGGCCTTTTTATCGAGGGGGATTGTACGTCGCGAAGAGGAGACATTCATGAAACCGTCAACTATTCCAAATGAATTGAAATACGCCGAGACGCACGAGTGGGTTCGCGTCCATGGAGACAAGGCAACCGTGGGAGTCACCGATCACGCCCAAAAAGAGTTGCTCGACGTCGTCTTTGTCGAACTGCCGCAAGTGGGGCGAAAAGTCAAAAAAGGAGAAGCGTGCGTCGTAGTAGAATCGGTCAAGGCGGCCAGTGATGTTTACTCCCCTGTGAGCGGGGAGGTGGTCGCGATCAATAACGATCTCGCGAAAGACCCCAGTTTAGTCAACACCGACCCGTATGGCAAAGGATGGATGTTTGAAATCAGGTTGAGCGATCTGAAAGAATCGGATTTGTTGCTGAGCGCCGAAAAATACCGGCAAACAATCGGATTATAAGAAAGGTAGTCATGTCATCATACGTTCCTATCACAGACGCCGAGCGAAAGAAAATGCTGGAGACGATCGGCGCCAAAACATTTGATGATCTCCTTCAAGGGATTCCTAAAGAATTACGGCAGGAAAAGCTCAACCTTCCCAAAGGACTCTCCGAGATAGAGCTCCGGCATCTATTGCGCGATCTTGCCGGGAAAAATGAGACATCTCAGACTTATCTTTCATTTCTAGGCGGCGGCGCCTACGATCATTTCATCCCAGCCGCCGTTTCGCATTTAATCAGTCGCAGCGAATTTTATACCGCGTACACTCCTTACCAGCCTGAAGCGTCTCAAGGAACACTACAAGTTTTATTCGAATACCAAAGCATGATTTGTGAATTGACCGGGATGGATGTTTCCAACGCCTCTCTTTACGAAGGGGCATCGGCGACGGCTGAGGCGGCGCTGGTCGCGCGGATCGCCACGCGGCGGGAAGAAGTCGTCGTGGCGAAATCTGTTCACCCGGAGTACCGTCAGGTGATGAAAACCTACCTTCTGGGCGTTGCTCCCGTGCATGAAATCTCTTTTTCAAAAGAGAATGGAACTGTTGATGTGGAACAATTGAGGCACGTGGTCAATGACAAAACCGCCTGCGTGATTGTGCAGAACCCCAATTTCTTCGGCTGTATTGAAGATTTAGAAAAAGTCGCGGCCATCGCGCATGAAAAAGGGGCGTTGTTGATCGCTTGCGTGAACCCCATTGCATTAGCCGTTCTAAAGAGCCCGGGAGAATGCGGCGCGGATATCGCCGTCGGAGAAGGACAACCGCTGGGGAATATGCTTTATGCCGGAGGCCCTTATTTTGGATTCTTTGCCGTCAAGGAACCTCTCATGCGCAAGATCCCGGGACGGATTGTCGGAGAAACGCTCGACCGGAATGGAAAGAGGGCGTTTGTATTGACGCTCCAGGCGCGTGAACAGCATATCCGCCGGGAAAAGGCGAGTTCCAACATTTGCACCAATCAAACACTCAATGCCATCGCGGGGTGCATATATCTGACACTCCTTGGCCCGAGAGGGCTTCAAGAAGTCGCGCATCTAGCCTTACAAAAGAGTCATTACGCGCAGCAGCAGTTATGCAAAACAGGAATGTTCAAACCGCTCTTCAAACAAGGACACTTCTTTAATGAATTCGCGCTTCAGAGTGAGTTAAACATTGACGCCCTTTACGAAGAACTGCAAAAGAAAAAGATTTTACCGGGGCTGCGATTGAAACGATGGCATCCATCATTAGCGAACGCGTTACTTGTTTGTGTCACTGAGACAAAAGAACGGCATCAGATTGATCAGTTTGTCGAAGCAGTGGAGAAAATAGCTCATGTATCAAAAACTTCTGTCTGAGCTTTCTTCTTCCGGGCGGCGGGGTGTTTCACTGCCATCCTCTGACGTGCCGTCGCAGAAAATCGAGGAGATGGTTCCTCTCCATGTCCGGCGGAAATCAGCGCCGCGGCTCCCCGAAATTTCCGAGATTGACACCGTGCGCCATTTCACCAATCTCTCGCAGAAGAACATGAGCGTGGATACGAATTTCTATCCCCTCGGCTCCTGCACGATGAAATATAATCCGAAAATTAATGATGAGCTGGCAAAAATTCATCGCTTCGCCGAAGTCCATCCCTACCAACCTCAAGAAACCATCCAAGGGATTTTGCAGCTTCTTTATGAATTGGAGCAGTCGCTGTGCGAAATCTGCGGCATGGACGCGTTTACTTTACAGCCGGCCGCGGGGGCGCATGGAGAATTTGTCGGCCTCTTAATCACAAGGGCGTATCATCTTTCCAGAAATGACCAGCGGACAAAAGTGCTGGTTCCTGATTCCAGTCACGGAACCAACCCGGCCAGCGCGGCGCTGTGCGGATTTCAGGTCGTTGAAGTCCGGTCTAATAACAAAGGAAGAGTTGATCTTGCCCACTTAAAGGAACTCGCCGATTCCCAAACAGCGGCGTTGATGCTCACCAACCCGAACACGCTCGGTCTTTTTGAAGACGAAATTCTCAAAATGGCCGAGGTAATTCACACAGTAGGTGGTCTTCTCTATTACGACGGCGCTAATTTAAATCCCCTTTTAGGGATTTCAAAGCCGGGGAAGATGGGGTTCGATATTGTCCATCTCAATCTGCATAAAACCTTCTCAACGCCGCACGGCGCCGGCGGCCCCGGCGCGGGACCGGTGGGAGTAAAAGCCAAACTCGCCGAATTCCTGCCAATTCCGCGGGTCGTCAAGAAAAATGGGGACAGCCCCCATTTTTCCCTCCGTGAAGATTTTCCCCGATCCATCGGCAAAGTCAGGGCGTTTTATGGAAACATCGGTGTTTTGATCCGTGCTTATGTTTATATTCGCGCGCTCGGAGCTGAAGGTTTACGCGAAGTCGCCGAAGCGGCGATCTTGAACGCCAACTATCTGCGCGCGCGATTAGAAAAATATTTTGATCTTCCTTACGATGGAACAAATCTCCATGAATTTGTCCTCTCCGCCAGCCGTCAAAAAGCTAAAGGAGTCACCGCGCTTGATATCGCTAAGCGCCTTCTGGATTACGGAATTCACGCGCCAACGATTTATTTCCCGCTGGTCGTTCAGGAAGCGCTGATGATCGAGCCGACCGAGACCGAATCCCTGCAGACGCTCGATCGCTTTGTTGAAGTATTGGAAAATATCTGCAAAGAGGTCGAAGAAGACCCAGCAAAACTCCACCAGGCCCCCTTCACCACCCCCATCAGCCGCCCCGATGAAATCCGCGCCGCGAGACAGCCGATCCTGAAGTGGTAACGGAATTCAATTTGACAAGCGGCGCCCGCCATGGTAGCCTTGTTTATAGAAATAAACAACTGTTTAATTTAATAAACAAGCGATGATCTTCCATCAGTCCCTTAATCAGATTTTGGATAGCCGGGTCAAGGTTCGCATCCTCCGCTTTCTTTGTCGTAAGGGAGGGGAGTGGAACGGCCGCCGGCTTGCCGCCGAACTTGCCCTGAACCCGGTGACCACGCACGCGGCTCTGCGAGCGCTGCATCAGGCGACCCTTTTGGATTTTCGAAAGGTAGGGAATAACTTTATTTATTCTCTTCGGGATGAGCATTTTCTTGTCCGAGAAATCCTAAGGCCTCTTTTCCAAAAAGAGATGAGAACGCAAGAGCGCTTACTTGAACTGTTGAAGCAGGGTTTCCCAAGGCGATTGCGAGCCAGTGTTGTCACCGTTGCTCTCTATGGGAGCGTAGCGCGCCATCAAGAACGACCGACAAGCGATATTGATCTATTGGTTTTGGTGTCGTCAGAGAGGGCGAAACGCGAGGCAGCACAAACGATTGATTCGCGCTGGGATACTGTAATGAAAGAATTTGGCAATGCCCTTGCCCCGTATATCATTACCGTTACCGAAATCCGGCAGAAGTATCAACAGCGGCTTCCTCTAGTTCGTGGTATTTTAGCTCACCACCAGATAATTTTGGGGCGGTCACTTGAGGAAATTCTCCATGACAAAGCGGCCTGATCGTGTCCGCCATGTGGAGCGAGTGAAGGCGGCCAACTATTTTAAGAAAGCGGTCGAATTCTTCGAGTCCATGAATCAAGCGATACAAGCGGAACGGTGGAATGCGGCGGGGTTGAACGCGGTCCACTGTGCCATCTCCGCCTGTGATGCTGTTTTGGTCTACTATACAGAACAGCGATCCGCAAGTTCCGATCACGAAACCGCCGCGTACCTTCTGGCGTCTCTCACTAAGGTTCCCAGCGCAAAACAAAAAGCGGAGACACTGCGTCGTATCCTCCAGGAAAAGAACGTCATTGAATATGAAGAGAGAACGTTTACTCGCCAAGAAACGGCAGAACTGGCCAAATTAACGGAGCGCTTCTTCCAGTGGGTACGGGAATTGATGAGAGAGTGACCCTCGCCTTAACTCTACTCCGCGCCGCGAGACAGACGATATTGAAATTTATTCCCAAATAAAATTTTTTCTGATATAAAGACTGTTGGTCATGAGATATTTTAATTGGAATTGGGATGGGATCAACGGCGCCGAAGAAAACATGGCGCGGGATCGATTGTTGTTGGATGACGTCAACCGTAGGGGCGTATTGCGATACGCCCCTACGGTATCATCCGAATGCGCAATACGATTTTATTCTTGGAATTCTCCCTCGATTACAGTCGGATATTCCCAAAAACCGAAAGAATGGGTCAATTTGATCCGTGCACGTGAATTAGGGGTTGAAGTAGTTCAACGTCCGACCGGGGGCGGGGTTGTCTTTCATCAACGGGATCTCACCTGGAGCATCGCAGGCCCTCAGAAAGCGTTGGGGTTTACGTCCATTCAAGAATGTTATCAAAAAATTCATCGAGCAATAGCGATGGGGTTGAAAAAACGGTTTGGATTGCCTGTTTATTTGGCGACCTGTAAGGATGTAGGGGCCCCTTCCTTCTGTTTTGCGGTTCCCGTTGGGTATGATATAATGATTTCGAATCGCAAGCTAGTGGGCGGGGCGATCCGCTGGACAAAAAAAAGGGTCTTGTACCAGGGAACCCTGCCGCTCAGAAGCGATTTCTCTCTGTTAAAAGAAGTTGTTTTGCCGCATCGGCGGCCATGGCTGAACTCTTTGACAACGTCTTCCTCTTCGCTGAGCGAATTGGGAGAAATAGAATGGGGATATCAAGATCTCATCGGAGCGATTCTGGAGGGGTTTCGGAATGAGCTGGGATGGGACTTGGAGGAGGATCCCGCCAATGAAATGCGACACGTGTGGGCAGGAAACAGAAGAAGTTAAGCGGGTCGTGATCCATAAAGGGTACGATAAGACTCGTGTTCGGGCGATGTACAATTGCCAGCAATGTTACGAAGTGAAAGAGAAAACGAAGATCTACAATCGAATCAGCGCTGTAGAGTCCGCAGAAACTGTAGGAACAAGGTCGTAAAATCAGAATGAGTCTTCTCAAAGAGCGCCTAAAAGCAGGCGCGTTTGTTGTCACCAGTGAAGTCGCCCCGCCCAAAGGAACGGATATTTCAGAATCCCTGCATGAAGCCAAAATTCTCGCCGAGGTCGCGACGGCGATCAACGTTACCGACAATCAGAGCGCGGTGATGCGGGCCGATCCGGTCGCCCTCTGCCGCAAGATGCTGGATAAAAATATCGAACCGATTTATCAGATCGTCTGCCGGGACAAGAACCGCTTGGCGATTCAATCAAGTTTATTGGGCGCGGCGATTCTCGGAGTAGAAAACCTTCTTTCGCTCACCGGCGATCCTCCTCAATGCGGCGATCACCCTGAGACGAAAGTCGTTTTTGATTTGGACTCCATTAAACTCATGGAAGCGGCTCGAACGCTCCGTTCCGGCAAAGACATGGCCGGGAAACCGCTGAGAGGAAACCCCAACTTTTTTATCGGCGCGGCGATGACCCCGACCAACGATAACACCGAACAGGAGCTCTCCAAGACGAGAGCGAAGATTGCCGGCGGCGCTGAATTTTTTCAGACGCAGGCGGTTTTTGACATTACTAAATTCAAACGGTTCGTCACTCTGCTGGGGAAAGACCACCCGCCGGTGCTGGCGGGAATTATCGTGCTGAAATCAGTCAAAATGGCGGAGTATATGGCAAAGAATATCCCCGGGATTTTTATCCCCGAGGAGTTGATGGAGCGTCTAAAGAAATCGGGCGATTCTCAGAAGGAAGGGATTGAAATCGCCGCCGAACTTGTTTCCCAGTTAAAAGAATTGGCCCAGGGAGTTCACATCATGCCGCTTGGCCTGGTGGACGCGGTAGGACAAATCATCCAAAAAGCGCGCGTCAATGGGACTAGCTACAGCAAGTCAACATAAAGAGCGGTTGGCCGAACTCCCCTCTTCTTTTTACGGGGGATGGAGGATCTCGCTCAATCCGTGGGAGCTTTCTTCTGAAGAGAAAGAGGAACTGGCGCTTCTCGGAGAGCGGTTGTACCATTTTTATCGGTCGTGCAATTCTCTTTACCGTCTCTCCCTGTGCGGCGCCGCTCCTAGCTGGATCGCTGAGTATCTAGACCTCGGCAAAGATTCCGACATCCTCTCAATCGGACGCATGAATCGGTTTGAGAATTCCCTCCTCCGTGTGATCCGTCCCGATCTGATCAAGACCAAAGATGGTTTTTTAGCCTGCGAATTGGATTCTATCCCCGGCGGGATAGGACTGATGGCGCAGTTTCAGGAAATTTATGCGACGTCGAACATTATCGGAGGTAAAGATGGGATGCTGCAATCCTTCGCTCAAATGATTCGAGAAGAGGCAGGGGGGGGGGTTAAAAACCCCCCCCCCCCCCCCCCCCCCCCCGTTTTAAAAAGAAGCCACCCCCCCCCCCAACCCCCCCCCCTCTTCTTCCGCTCTTCTCTCCCCGTGGTCCGCCCCTCTGCGCCCGGCGGGTGC